>OLXF01000583.1_pt1 | contig 15096 bp, 12 predicted proteins | sample 1673471 | NCBI WGS metagenome assembly OLXF01 (sample SAMEA103958113, study PRJEB25191) | human gut metagenome
CGAGGCAAGGATGACGCCGCTTGCGCTTGAGCTGCTGCGCGACATAGATAAGGACACGGTAAAGTTCAGCCTTAACTTTGACGATACGGAAAAGGAGCCGGACGTGCTGCCCGGCCGCTTCCCGAACCTGCTTGTAAACGGCGCGAACGGCATAGCCGTGGGCCTTGCAACGGCCATACCTCCGCATAACTTTGCGGAGACTATAGATGCCGTTATTGCGCAGATGGAGAAGCCGGACATAAGCCTTGACGAGCTTATGCAAATAATCCCCTGCCCCGATTTCCCAACCGGCGGCTATATACTGGCAAGCGATGAAATACGCGCCGCCTACGAAACGGGCCGCGGCAAGCTTACCGTGCGCGCAAAGTGCCACATAGAGGAGCAGAAAAACGGCAAAAAGCTGATAGTGGCAACCGAAATGCCCTATCAGGTGAACAAGGCCCGCGCACTTGAAGGCATACTGAAGATAACGCAGGAAAAGAAGGCCATGTTCGCCGGCGTAAGCGACATACGCGATGAATCCGACCGAATGGGCATGAGAGCCGTTATAGAGGTCAAAAAGGATGCGGACGCGGAAAAGATACTGCAATACCTTTATAAGTATTCCGACCTTCAGGTTACCTTCGGCGTGAACATGGTCGCCATTGCCGAAGGCAAGCCGCAGCAGCTTGGGCTTAAAGAGATGCTGCGCTATTACATTGCCCATCAGGAGGACGTTGTAACGCGGCGCACGCGCTTTGACCTGGACGCGGCAATGAAGCGGGAGCATATATTGAACGGCCTTTCCATAGCCGTGATGAATATAGACGAGGTAATAGCCATCATACGCGCATCAAAAACGCCCAAAATCGCGCGCGAGGCATTGATGAAGCGCTTTGAGCTGACGGAGATTCAGGCGCAGGCCATTTTGGATTTGCGTCTGCAAAGGCTGACCAATCTTGAGCTGCTGGCTATCGAGAAGGAGCATAAGGACATACTTAAAACCATAAAGGAGCTCAACGCCATACTGGCCTCCCCGCAAAGGCTGCACCAGGTCATAAAGGGCGAGCTCGGCGAAATACGGGAAAAGTATTCTAAGCCCCGCATGACGGAGATTATAAACGCAGAGCCGGTAATAGAGGTGAACGAAGCGGAGATTGCCGCGGTGGACGTGAGCGTTGCAATAAGCGCGGACGGTAAGCTGAGGCGCGTACCCAGGCGGCAGCGGGACACGCTGAACACGGAAGCCGAGCGCGCAAGGTGGCTTTTCGATACGTCAACGGATAAGCGGATAAAGCTTTTCACCAACCTTGGCAGCCTTATAACGCTGAGCGTGGACGACATTGCGGAGACAAAGCCCGGTGCAAAGGCCGTGAACCTGAACACCATTGCCGCGCTTGAAAAGAACGAAAGGCTAATCGCCTGCTTTGACGCTATGGGCGAAGGCGATCTGCTCTTCTTCACCAAGCAGGGCAACATAAAGCGCACAAAGGCCGCCGAATACATAACAAAAACAAAGAAAATTCAGGCTGCCGCGCTTAAAGACGGCGACGAAATAACAGGCATAGAGCCGGACGCGGGCGAGGGGCGCACGATACTGCTTATAACCAAGCAGGGCATGAGCATACGCTTTGAGCCGGACACGATACCCGAAATGGGCCGCGTGAGCAGCGGCGTTAAATGCATAAAGCTGGACGCGGGGGACGAGGTTGTATACTTCGGCCAAATAACGGACGAGGGCGAGATTTTGACCCTGACCGACCGCGGCTACGCAAAGCGCAGCTTTGTATTCGAATACGATATACAGGGCCGCAACGGCAAGGGCTTAAAGACATTCGATTTTAAGAAGAACGGCAGCAACGGCACCTGCATAGCGGCCGCTTTCCATGTTACAATGCCCTTCCCCTTCGCCGTGCGCCAGTTCCACGGGACCGAAACGCGGATAGACACGACGGAGCTTGTGCATATAGAGCCGCGCGCGGGCAAGGGCAGCATACTTGTTATGGCGCTGCTGGACGACGTGGTGACGGGAGCATACAGGCTGGATTCATAACCCGACGGACGGCGGCATATCCATATAGCATCATTACATGCTATGGAGAGTGGATATGGGCTACACGCGGGATGAAAACGGACTGTTTATGCGAGGCAGGCTTATCGAGCCGCTTACGGCGGAGCATGATGCCTACGGCGAAACGCTGTATCTTGGCAAAATAGAGATAATGCGCCTGAGCGGCACGGCGGACACGCTGCCCATAACCGTGCCGGGCAGGCTGATGAAAGGCTTCCGCATCGGGGACACGATTGAGTTTAACGGGGAGCTGCGCTCCTACAACCGCCATGTGGACGGCGCGAACAGGCTGCTGCTGAGGCCGTTTGCGCGGCGCATAGAATGCTGCCGGGCGGACTGCGGCCATGTGAACAGCGTTACGCTCACCGGCTGCATATGCCGCGAGACCGTGTTCCGCACAACGCCCTTCGGGCGGGAGATAACGGATATGCTCATCGCCGTGAACCGCGACTATAAAAAGGCGGACTACATACCCTGCATAGCGTGGGGCGGCGCGGCGCACGCAGCGAAGGAGCTTTGCATAGGCGCGCGGGTGCGCATAGAGGGCAGGCTGCAAAGCCGCCAATACACAAAGAACGAAAACGGCATAATGCTCGAAAAAACCGCGTATGAGCTATCCATTGCAAGGCTTGAGCGGCGATAGCGCGCATATGCCGCACGAACGGAGATGATACCAAATGTCCATGGACGGACTGAGCCTGTACAGCGCTATGAACGAACTGAACAAGCGCCTTGCAGGCGGCAAGATAGACAAAATTCAGCAAACCGATAAAGAGGAGCTGCTTTTGATGGTGCGCAGCCTTGGGCAGACATATAGGCTGCTTATAAACGCATCGGCTGCGGACAACCGCGTGCAGCTTACGGAGCTTAAAAAGCAGGCCCCGAGCGAAGCGCCAATGTTCTGCATGCTGCTTAGGAAGCGCATTGCCGGCGGCAAAATAGTGCGCTTTGAGCAGGAGCGGCTGGACAGGGTGCTTAAAATAAGCATAGAAACATACAACGACCTTGGCGACCTGAGCGTATTTGCCCTTTACTGCGAGCTGATGGGCAAGCATTCAAACATTATACTGGTGAATGAAAAGGGCGTTATAGTGGATGCGATAAAGCACGTTGGCCTTGGGATGAGCAGCGTGCGCTTCGTTATGCCGGGGCTTGAGTATTCCGCGCCCCCCGCGCAGGACAAGCAGGACCCGCCAAAGGCCTCTGTCGATGACTTTTCCATGGCTATGTGCATGGTTGGCATGAGCATTGCAAAGGCGCTGAGCAATGCGTTTTTCGGCCTATCCCCCGCCGTTGCGGCGCAGCTTGTTGCCCGATATACCGATAAAACCGAATGCACTCAGCTAAGCGAAGCGGAGCGGGAGGAGCTTGCGGAAAGGCTTGCCGCCTTCTATGCGGACATGGCGCAGGGCAAGGAGAAGGCAAGCGCCGTGCTCAACGCCCTTGGCGAGACGGAGGCGGTGTATCCCTTCGCAATAGCTGGCGGCGGCATTAAGCTGTACGACAGCATTGGCGAGGCTTTAGACAGCCTTTATATAAACAGCGACAGGCGCGAATGGGCCAAGCGGCACGGCGCAAGCGCAAGAAAGGTTCTTCAAAACAACATTGAGCGCTGCGAAAAGAAGCTTGCCCTTTACGCGGACGCGCTCAACAGCGAGGAGCAGATGGAAAAATGCCGCCTTTACGGCGAGCTGCTCACGGCAAATCTGCATTCGCTCAAAAGCGGAACGGACACCGCGGCGGTGGATAACTATTATGCGGACCCAGTGGAGCGCATAGCCATTCCGCTGGACAGGCAGCTTACGCCCGGGGAAAACGCGCAGCGGTATTATAAAAAATATCAAAAGCTGAAGGCCGCGCGGGACATGGCGATTGTTCAGCGGGAACAGACGCTAAGTGAGCTTAACTACCTTGAGGGCCAGCTTGACAATTTGACCAAATGCACCGCGGAAAACGAGCTGAGCGAGCTTATAGAGGAGCTGAAGGACCAGGGCTACATAAAGCGGGACAAGGGCGGCAAAAAGAAAATGAAGCTTGCCGCATCAAAGCCCATGCACTTCGTATCCTCCACGGGTGCGGACATATACGTGGGCAAAAACAACCGCCAGAACGACGAGCTGACGCTGCGCTTCGCCTCGCCAAACGACATATGGATGCACACCAAGAACATACCCGGCAGCCATGTTATAGTCAAGGGCGCGAGCGAGCAGGACACCGCCACCATGACAGAAGCGGCGCTGCTTGCGGCGTATTACAGCCGCGCAAGGGGCAGCGAGAACGTTGCCGTTGACTACACGCCGCGAAAATACGTTAAAAAGCCCGCCGGTGCAAAGCCCGGCATGGTGATATACACAACCAACAAAACCGCCTACGTCACCCCGAGCGAGGAGGCCGTGGCAGGGCTGAAGGAACGGTAATGGCTTAACCCGTCACAGCGCAACTATGTTTGCCATGGCGCTGCCGTTTTCTATTTCAAGCTTGGCGAAGCTTTTGCGCCTGCCGCGGCGTGGCACGCTGGGGCTGCCGGGGCAGACTATCTGCACCCCGCCCGCGTACTCTATTTCAGAAACATGCGTATGCCCGTACAGGGCAACGGCGCAGTCCAGCTCCTGCGCACGGAGCATCAGGCGGTAGCTGTTCAGCGCAATGGCATAGGCGTGGCCGTGCGTCATGAATATGCGCACCCCGCCAAGCGTTATCACCTGCTCCTCTGCAATGTCCCCCGCGTCGCAGTTGCCCTTAACGGTGTATACAGGCTTGCCGCTGTGTTCACGCAGCCAGTTCACTTCGCGCTGCCCGTCGCCAAGGAACGCCCATGCGTCGGCGTTGGGAAGGGCTGCATACACGCGCTTCACCGCGTCCGTATCGCCGTGCGTGTCGCTCAATATTCCCAGTATCATGCCCGCTTCTCCGCCTCAAGCGCGGCCTTGAGCGCCTCCAGCGCCCTTTTGCGGTGACTTATGGCGTTTTTGTCCTCCGCGCTCATCTGCGCAAAGGAAAGCCCCGCGGGAGCATAGAAGAACAGCGGGTCGTATCCGAAGCCGTTCTCCCCCTGCGGAGCGTAAAGTATGCTGCCCTCCACCGCGCCGCGGCAAACCATCGGTTCCTTGCCGCGCCGTGCCAACGCAACCGCGCTCACGAAGCGCGCCGTGCGCTTTTCTTCAGGAACTAAGCGCATCATGTCCATAAGCTTTGCGTTGTTGGCTGCGTCGTCGTGGCCTTCCCCGGCGAAGCGCGCGCTGTATACGCCCGGCGCACCGTCAAGCGCATCAACCATAAGCCCGCTGTCGTCGCTCAGCGCCGCGTCGGCATCGGCAATTTTAAGCACCTCCTGCGCCTTTTTTAGCGCGTTCTGCTCAAATGTTTCGCCGTCCTCCTCAACGTCTATGGCAATGCCCGCCTCCTTAAGCGAAAGTATCTCGCTGAAATAATCGCCCAGAATCTCCTTTATTTCGCGTACCTTGTGCGCGTTGTTCGATGCTATTATCAGCCGCATCCGTATTTCTCCTTTGTACAGTAATATTTATTGAAACGTGTTTGCGTAAACAGGCGCTGTGCATTCGCGCGTAAGCTCGCACTCCTTGCCCTCCACAAGCACGTTCAGTTCGCTTATATCCTCAATGGCGTTGGCGGTAAGGAAAAGCGTATCGAACGCCGTTTCCGCCATACCCTCTGTATACTGGGCGGAAAGGAACTCCCCGCTCAGGTTAACCGTTGCTGTCCCGCCGTATATATCCGCGCTTATAAGGCGCGTACCTTCGGGGAAGCTGTTCATCAGCGCCGCATCCTCCGGCCCCGCAATAAGCTGCTCCACCGCCGCCGCAAGCCCATGCCCCGCGCAGTACCGCGTGACGGGCACGTTCAGGCTTGCCGCGTTGTTGGCAAAATACAGCGTCATAGGCTCCATCCCGTCTGCCGATGCGCTCACGTCCCCATCCTCCGCGTTCAGCATAAAGGGAGTCATGGCCTCGCTCAGCTTTGTTCCGCAGGGAAGCTTAGTCACCTTTTCGCCGTTGAGGGTTATCGTCACCGCGTCTATCGTGGGGAACTCGGCAAGGCTGTTCACAATGCTTGTGACCATCGCCCGCTCGCTTGCCTCGTCCGCAAATGCGCTCAGCGAGCTTATGTCTATCGTAGCCACCCCGTCGCGTATCCTTAACGTATATTCAACCCCGTCCGGTATGGTCGCGTTCAGCCCGCGGGAGCGCGCCTCTGCGCGGTTTTCCGCCGTGTCCACCAAATTGCCTATCGCCGCGCGGCCTATGCCTTCCTCCCACGGGATAAGCTTCATAACGGGCACTATGAACCCGTCGTCATCCTTATAATAAAGCACCGTGCGCCGCATTCCGGCCTCGCCTGCGGGTTCATCATACATGCCCGCGTCCGTAGCCACGTCCTTTGCGCAGCCGCACATTGTCAAAACCATGCCGCATATTATCATGGCCGCGGCCACAGATATGCGTAATTTCATATTCTCTGCCCTCCGTTCGCGTTTTTACCTAATACTATTCGCGATGGCGGAGGAGTATGCGGGCGATACCCGTATTGCTTCCGCCAAAAGGCGCCCCGAACGGGGACAGCTTTTGGCTGGAGTTATCACTTCCATAATACCACAGTTTTGCCCCGCTGTCATTGCCAAGCCGCACTTTCCCCTGCCGCGTATGCATGGTATAATGCAATAAGGTATGAGAAACGGACAGCCGGAGCCATTGCGCGTCCGGCGGAAAGAGGAGGAAAAAGCATGAAACTATGGAGAAACCTTTTGTGCATGGCAATGGCTATTGCGCTGTGCATCAGCCTTTCCGCCTGCGGCAATACGGATGATGTAACCGGCGATGACTGGCGCGCAAGCGGGGACGTTGCAGGCAGCGGCACAATAACCCACGACGGGGAAAGCGACGTGCTTGTAAGCTTTATACATGAAAACGGGGACGAGACCGAACTTATATGGGACCCCCTGCACACTATCGTCCCTTGCGTCCCTATCGTCCCTAAGCGGCTATTTGCCTGAGTTTTTTCAGGGACGCAGATGTGCGGAAAAAGGGGGGTAGAGTGGGTGAACTCTCTCCGTTAATAAAACAAAAGGGGAACGGTCTCCCGTCCCCCATATCAACCCAATATTTACTTCGTCACGCATTCGCTGATGGAGCGGGTTTTGACCTCCTCCATAAGCTTTTCTTCAAACGCGGCAAGGGGCATCGTGCCCAGGTCGCCGCCCTTGCGGCTGCGCACGGCAACAACGTTGTTTTCAACTTCCTTGTCGCCTATTATCAGCATGTAAGGTATGCGCTGCATCTGCGCCTCGCGAATCTTGAAGCCTATCTTTTCATTGCGCAGGTCCGTCTCCACGCGGATGCCCAGCTTGTCAAGGCTGTCGGCAATCTGCCTTGCGGCGTCGTGCGTGCGGTCTGTCATGGCAAGCACCTTCACCTGCACAGGAGCAAGCCACGTTGGGAATGCGCCGGCAAAATGCTCTGTTATAACGCCTATGAAGCGCTCTATGCTGCCCAGCACCACGCGGTGAATCATAACGGGGCGGTGCTTTTCGCCGTCCGCGCCAACGTATTCAAGGTCGAACCGCTCAGGCATCTGCATATCCAGCTGTATCGTACCGCACTGCCATGTGCGTCCAAGCGAATCGGAAAGGTGGAAGTCCAGCTTCGGGCCGTAGAACGCGCCGTCGCCTTCGTTTATAACATAGGTCTTGCCCATGTGCTCTATCGCGCGCTTGAGCGTATCCGTGGCCATGTCCCATGTTTCCTTTTCGCCTATGTGATCCTCGGGCATGGTGGAAACCTCTATCTGGTAGCTGAGTCCGAAGGTGGAGTACACCTCGTCAAACAGCCTTACAACGTTCTGTATCTCCTGTTCCATCTGGTCCCAGGTCATGAATATGTGCGCATCGTCCTGCGTGAAGCAGCGGACGCGGAACAGGCCGTGCAGGGCGCCGGACAGCTCATGGCGGTGCACGATGCCGAGTTCGCCGACACGCAGCGGCAGGTCGCGGTAGGAGTGCGGCTGGGACTTATAGACCAGCATGCCGCCGGGGCAGTTCATCGGCTTGAGCGCGAACGGCACATCGTCGATGACGGTCGTATACATATTATCTTTATAGTGATCCCAGTGGCCGCTGCGGTGCCAGAGATCCTGGTTGAGCATGATCGGCGTCGAGATCTCGACATAGCCGGCCTTCTTATGGATCTCGCGCCAGTAGTCGATGAGCTGGTTTTTGAGCACCATGCCGTTGGGCAGGAAGAACGGGAAGCCCGGGCCCTCGTCCATGAACGTGAACAGGCCGAGCTCCTTGCCGAGCTTGCGGTGGTCGCGCTTCTTGGCCTCTTCGATGCGGGCCAGATACGCGTCGAGCTCCTCCTTCTTCGGGAAGCAGGTGCCGTAAATGCGCTGGAGCATCTTGCGGTTGCTGTCGCCGCGCCAGTAGGCGCCGGTGACGCTCGTGAGCTTGATGGCATTGCCCTTGACGCGGCCGGTGGAGTCCAGATGCGGGCCGGCGCAGAGGTCGACGAATTCGCCCTGACGGTAGAAAGAGATGACGGCGTCCTCCGGCAGGTCGTTGATGAGCTCGACCTTGTACGGCTCATCGCGCTCCTCCATGAACTTCAGCGCTTCGGCACGCGGGAGCTCAAAGCGCTCGAGACGCAGCTTTTCCTTGCAGATCTTGCGCATCTCGGCCTCGAGCTTTTCGAGCACCTCGGGCGTGAACGGCTGGGGGCTGTCAAAATCATAATAGAAACCGTCCTCGATGGCCGGGCCGATGGCCAGCTTCACCTCGGGGTACAGGCGCTTCATGGCCTGGGCGAGAATGTGGCTGGTGGTGTGACGGTAGGTATCTCTGTAGGTCTTGTTTTCAAAGGTGTACTGATCGTCCATAATGTCTCCTCCTAAACTAAAAACACCCCTGCGCCTTGCGGCACAGGGGTGCTGAAATCACACGGTTCCACCCTGAGTTTCCCTCAGTTGGCGCTGTAACGCGCGCCGCACGGGTCGCCTTACTGCAAGGTTCGGGCGATCGGCTCGGGGAAGGTCTGCGCCGGAGGGGTGCCGCAGGCGGCTCACAGCCTATGACCGCCATTCTCTGTCCGTCCTCACTCGGGTGCAAGTCCCGTCATTGCCTTTTGAACGGTATCATCGTAACACCGACTGTTATCCCCTGTCAAGCACAATTTCATACGAAATCCGGCCGGAAATGCCGCCGTTTGTGCATGAAACGCTGCACGGATCGCTTGCCAAATGCAGACAGTCCGTGCTATACTGAATCTGGAAGTCCAACCGATAACAGAAAGGAGCGCACCACCATGACCATAGGCGACAAATGCCCCTACTGCGGCAGGGAATTGCTCTCCGGCTATCTGCAGAGCGCGCGGCAGATCATCTGGAGTCAGGAGGAAAAGTCCATATCCTTTCGCGCGGACGAGGACGGCGATCTCGTGGTGAGCCACGGGATCTGGGAAGGCAGCTTTGCCGACTGCCGGTACTGTGCAGACTGCGGCATCTTCCTGCTGGAGCGCCCCGCGCAGCCGCCGAAATTCGGCGAGCGCCTGCGCGGGAAATTTGGCCGCCTGCGCGGCGGCGACACAATGGAATAAGAAAAGACCGCACGCGGCGTTTTGCCGCGTGCGGTTCGTCGTTTTCCAGAAAGATCAGACGTTGAAGCGGAAGAGCGTCACGTCGCCGTCGTGCATGACATAGTCCTTGCCCTCGGAGCGGACGAGGCCTTTCTCCTTGGCGACGGCCATGCTGCCGCAGGCTTTCAGGTCGTCGAACGCGACGATCTCAGCGCGGATGAAGCCGCGCTCGAAGTCCGAGTGGATCTTGCCGGCGGCCTGCGGCGCCTTCGTGCCGCGCGTGATCGTCCAGGCGCGGCACTCATCGCTGCCGCACGTCAGGAACGAAATGAGCCCCAACAGGCTGTACGAACATTGGATGAGCCGGTCGAGGCCGGACTCTTCGATGCCGAGCTCCTCGAGGAACATGGCGCGCTCGTCGGGCTCGAGCTCGCCGATCTCCTGCTCGACCTTCGCGCAGATGGGCAGCACCTGCGCGCCCTGAGACGCAGCCAGATCGCGCACCTGCTGATAGTACTTGCAATCTTCATACCCGGCGGCGAATGTATTTTCGTCGAGGTTGGCGGCGTAAATGACGGGCTTGATGCTCAGCAGGTCGCTCGTCTCGAGCAGGGCACGATCCTCGTCGCTGCAGTCATAGGTGCGGGCGCTCTTGCCGTCGTTGAGATGCTCGAGCAGGCCGCGGAACACATCCGCCTCGTGCAGGCAGGCCTTGTCGCCGCTCTTGCTGGCCTTGGCCGCCTTGTCGATGCGGCGCTGGACCATCTCGATGTCCGCCATGATGAGCTCGAGGTCGATGATCTCAATGTCGCGCAGCGGGTCGGTCGAACCCTCGACGTGCATGACGTTTTCATCGTCAAAGCAGCGCACGACGTGCACGATCGCATCCGTGGCGCGGATGTTGGACAAAAACTTGTTGCCGAGGCCCTCGCCCTTGGACGCGCCCTTGACGAGGCCGGCGATGTCGACAAACTCGATCACCGCAGGGGTCTTTTTCTTTGGCTGATACATCTCAGCCAGATAATCCAGCCGCACATCCGGCACGGAGACCATGCCGACGTTCGGGTTGATGGTGCAGAACGCATAGTTGGCGACTTCCGCGCCCGCGTTCGTAATGGCGTTGAACAGCGTGGACTTGCCGACGTTCGGCAGGCCGACGATACCGAGTTTCATAGATCCGAGCATCTCCTTCGTTTCCCAGCCGCGGCCGCGGCTGACATAGCAGTTTATTATAGCATGGGTGCCCAGGCATTTCAAGCCGTCACTTGACCGGATGATAGTTGTCCGGGTCGAGATACTGTGCCGCCATGCGCACGTACCAGTCCTTCGTCCCGCGCCAGTCGGTGCGGTCCTTGTCGGTCAGCTCGCGCAGCGGCCTTGCGGGCACGCCCGCGACGAGCGTCTCCGGCGGAATGATCTTGCCCTGCGGCACGAGCGCCGACTCGGCCACGATGCTGCCCGCGCCAATCTCGCTGCAGAGGCTGAGCACCGCGCCCATGCCGATGCTGGCCTCCGGCCCGATCACACGCGCGTGGACGATCGCCCCGTGGCCGATGGTCACGCGGCGCGAAATGGTCACGACGGGATCTTCCCCGCCGGTGTGGATGATAACGCCGTCCTCGACCGCGACCTCCTCCTCGAGGACGATGCGCGAGGCGTCGGCGCGGATGACGGCATAAGGGCCGATATAGCAGCGCGGGCCGACAATCACATCGCCGATGAGCTCCGCGCTCGCACTGACGAACGCTGTCGGGTCGACCTGCGGGGCTTTCCCGCCAAAGGTATAGAGCATAATGGTCTCTCCATTCAAATAAAAGATGTATGATTTTATCATGCACAGCCGCCGGATGCAAGCACAACGCCCGGGCAGGAGGAACCTGCCCGGGCAAACGTATTCGGATCGCAATTACAGACTGCGTGCCGCCTCGTAGCCATCCCAGATGGCGCCGAAGATGTTGCGCACACGGCGGCCGTCGCCGAGCGCGAGCACGGTCTCATAGTCATCGCGGATCGCGTCAAAGAGCGCATGGTTGGCCTCCATGCCGACCGCTGTGATGACCGTGTCACCCTCCGCCAGCGCGGGCACGCCCTCGACCTCGTAATAAACGCCCTTGGCATCGACGGATTCCAGCGCCGCGCCCTCGACGATGTGCACGCCGTGGAACACGAGCAGGTCGCGCAGCATGAGCTCATTCATGGCCGGCAGCTTGGCCGAGCGCAGGAGCTTGCGCCGGGCGAGCAGCGTGACGGTGTGGCCGTTTTGCACCAGGTGCAGCGCCAGTTCGCAGGCGACGAGTCCCGCGCCGATAATGACGACCGACTTGCCGGCTTTCGCCTTGCCCTCGAGCACGTCGAGCGCGCTGACCACATTGTCTCCGTCCGCACCGGGCAATGCCAGCGTTCTGGGCGTGCTGCCCTCGGCGACGAACACCGTCTGCGGCTTGAGGGAATCGAGCAGCGCCTTATCCGCGCGTGTATTCAGGCGCACGTCCACGCCCAGATGCGCAAGCGTGGCGGCATACCAGGCAACAAGATCACGATCCGCCTGCTTGAAGTGCGGCACACCGGCCGGCTTGAGCGCGCCGCCGAGGGCATCGCTCGCTTCGAGCAGCGTGACATCATGGCCGCGCAGCGCGCTCACGCGCGCCGCCTCCAGGCCGGCAGGCCCGCCGCCGACAACGACCACGCGCTTTTTCTCCGCTGCGGGCGCGATACCGACGAGCCGCTCGCGCGCGCACTCGGGGTTGACCGCGCAGGAGCCGACCGCGCCGTCAAACGCGCGGCCGAAGCAGCCCTCGTGGCAGCACAGGCACGGACGGATGAGCGCGAGCTCGTCGTTGCGCACCTTGCGGACGTAGTCAGGATCGGTCAGGAGCGGACGCGCCAGACCGATCATGTCGCAGCGGCCGTCTCGCAGCGCCTGCGCCGCCAGATCCGGATCGTCCATGCGTCCGGCAGCCAGCACCGGCACGTCCACGACCTGCTTGACCTGCTCGGCAAACGGCAGATAGACGCCCTTGTCAAAGTACATCGGCGGATGCGCCCAGTACCAGCTATCGTAGGTGCCGGCATCGACATCGAGCGCGTCGTAGCCCGCATCGACCAGGATCCTGGCCGCCTGCAGGCCCTCGTCCGTATCGCGGCCGAGCTCGGTGAACGTCTCACCCGGCACCGCGCCCTGACGCAGATCCTTGATATAGCTCTTGAGCGAAAAGCGCAGGATGACCGGGAAATCCTCGCCGCAGTACTGCTTGATCTTCTGCACGATCTCGATGGCGAAGCGCAGGCGGCCGTTGAGATCGCCGCCGTACTTGTCCGTGCGCTTGTTGAACAGCGACATGGCAAAGCAGTCGAGCAGATAGCCCTCGTGCACGGCATGCACCTCAACGCCGTCATATCCGCACTTTTTGGCGATAGCGGCCGACACGCCGAACTGCTCCACGAGCCGCTCGACCTCCTCCGCCGTCAGCTCGCGGCACTCGATGCGCGGGTTCCAGCGGTTGCTGATCGTACTCGGCGCGACAAACTTGCGGTCATGGATCATGGCGGGCATGGCGCTGCGGCCAAGGCCGGCCGTGAGCTGCACGAAGATCTTGGTGTCAAAGGCGTGCACGCGGTCGGTCAGCTCGCGCGCGGCCTTGATGTATTTCCCGGGGCAGATCGTCGGGCACGGGAAAGAACCGGGGCTGTGGACCTCAATGTTGTTGTCCACCCAGTTGGCGCCCGTGATGATCAGGCCGACGCCGCCGGCGGCGCGGCGGACGAAATAGTCCACGGCGTCCGGCAGGTAAGCACCGTCCTCATCGTTGTGCGTGACGGTGCCCATGGCGGCCATGAAGTAGCGGTTTTTAATGCGCGTATTGCGGATCGAAAACGGTGTAAACAGCGGTTCGTATGCGAGGTTCATGTGGTTTCCTCCTCCTCTGGTTCGGGTTGTGTATCAAATTGCGCGGCGCACTCCGGTGACAGTTGTCCCCAGGCGACTGCCTCCTGTGCGAGCGCGCAGCGAAAGCGCGGATGCGCGATGCGGATCATGGCGCAGATGCGCGTCTCCAGCGGTTGATTGTACAGATCGGCCGCGCCCCACTCCGTGACGATGTACATGACATCGCTGCGCGGCGTCGTGACGACTGCACCGGACGGAAGATGCGCGCGAATGTTGGACGTGAGCGTCCCGTCGGGCGCTTCGTGCGTGGAATGCAGGCACAGAAAACTCCGTCCGCCGACAGAACGCGCCGCGGCGCGGACAAAATCGAGCTGACCGCCGACGCCGGAATACTGCCGGCCGTCAATGGCCTCGGCGCAGACCTGCCCGGTCAGATCCACCGAAATCGCGGAGTTGATCGCCACCACCTTCGGATTGCGCGCGATCACGAAAGGATCGTTGGTGTAACTGACCTCGCGCATCCGGAGCATCCGGTTGCGATGGGCGAAATCGTAAACCTTCTGCGAACCCATCAGAAACGAGGCGACGATCTTGCCGCGGTCGATCCGTTTGCGCGAACCGTTGATCACGCCCGCCTCCACCAGCGGAAGCAATCCGTCCGCGAACATCTCGGTGTGGACCCCCAGATCCCGCCGGTCGGAAAGCTGCGAAAGCACCGCATTCGGAATCTCTCCGATCCCGAGCTGTAGACAGGAACCGTCTTCGATCAGTTCGGCGCAATGCCGCCCGATGGTGCGCTCGACCGCATCCGCGGGCGAAAACGTCAGCGTGTCGAGCGGCGCATTCCTCTCGACAACGTAATCGAGCACATCCATGTGCAGCACCCCGTCCCCGTAGGTGTAGGGCATGCAGGCGTTGACCACCGCGATCACGACGCGCGCCCGCTCGATCGCCGCCAGCGCGATGTCCACCGAACAACCCAGCGACACCCGCCCATGCCGGTCGGGCGCCGAAACCTGAATCATCACCACATCGCAGGGGAGCACGCCTTCCCGGAAAAGACGCTGGGTCTCGTGAAGCGAAACCGGGACATAGTCCGCAAAACCATCCGCGACATGGCGGCGGACGTTGCCATCCAGAAAGAAACTTTCGGATTCCAACATCCCGTCGTAGGCCGCGCCGCCGTAGGCTGAAATTTCAGCGGTATGAATGTGGCGCAACTTGATGTTGACCAGTTCCCCGGCCGCACAGCGGCGCGCCAGCGCCTCGACCAGCACCTTCGGCGTCGAACCGGCGCTGCCGATGTAGACCGAATCACCGGACCGCACCGACCGCACCGCCTCATCGGCGCTGACCATACGGCATTTCCCGCTCCCCGGGCACCTTCTGACTGCTCCTCTCACTCGCCTCCCTTTCCATCACATAAAAAGCGGGCGGCCGGAAAATTCCGCCCGTCCGGAATCGCACTCTCCGCCGCGGGTCACGCGTCGACGATCGCGAACATCAGCGTAATCTGGAAGACGACCTTCTCGCCGACCTTGATGTAACCGGTGCCCTTGCCGAAACGCCCCTTGGCC
>OLXF01000589.1_pt1 | contig 15009 bp, 8 predicted proteins | sample 1673471 | NCBI WGS metagenome assembly OLXF01 (sample SAMEA103958113, study PRJEB25191) | human gut metagenome
TCGTCGTACCTTTGCAATCGAAATCAAACAAATAGTCATCGAAATATTCGAAAGACTAGCAAAAAGTCAAATCTCAAAAGAGATAAGACATGAGAGATAAAAGAAGAGTATTCAAACATAAAGAACAACGCAGATGAAAGAAACAGTTCATTTTACAAAGATGCAGGGAGCGGGTAACGATTATATATATGTAGATACCCAACAATACGACATCCCTGACCCAGAGAAGGCGGCCATTGCCTGGAGTGCTTATCACACGGGCATAGGAAGCGACGGACTGGTTCTCATCGGAAAGCCGCACGACGGCATAAGAGCAGATTATTCGATGCGCATCTTCAACGCCGATGGTTCTGAAGCGATGATGTGCGGCAATGCAAGCCGATGCATCGGTAAGTATCTTTACGAAAAGGGATTGACCCGAAAGGACACCATCCGACTGGAAACGCTTTCGGGTATCAAGATATTGAAACTTCATCTTCAGGATAATAAAGAAGTTGTGGAATCGGTAACAGTAGACATGCTGGAACCCAAACTTGAAAATCCCGAGCAATTCATAGGCCCTTCGATGCTCGAAGCTGACGGCAGAAAATTTGAAGGCACCTATGTTTGCATGGGTAATCCGCATTTCGTTACCTTCGTGGATGACATCGACACCATCGACATCGCCCACTATGGTAAAATCCTGGAAAGAGACAAGGCATTTCCCCAGAGATGCAACATAGAATTTGCACAAGTAACTGACACAGACGCCATAAGGACACGAGTTTGGGAAAGGGGAAGCGGAATAACAATGGCTTGCGGAACAGGAGCCTGTGCCACAGCCGTAGCCGCAGCCCTTACCAACCGTACCGGCAGAAAAAGCAGTATCGTGATGGATGGCGGAACGCTGGAAATAGAATATAGCGAGGCTGATGATCATGTTTACATGACGGGACCTGCAGCCTTCTCATTCGAAGGAGAAATTGAATTATAAATAAGAGCAAACTTAAATAACAAATGGTCGATAATGACCACAAATAAAAGGAGAAACAAAATATGGCATTAGTTAATGAACATTTCCTGAAGTTGGCCAACAACTACTTGTTTGCCGACATCGCAAAGAAGGTGAACGCCTACAAGATTGCACATCCAAAGCAGCGTGTAATCAGTCTGGGCATCGGTGACGTAACCCAGCCTCTCTGCCCTGCCGTCATCAAGGCGATGCACAAGGCTGTAGACGAGATGGCTGAGCAGGCTTCTTTCAGAGGCTATGGTCCGGAACGAGGCTACGACTTCCTCCGCGAGGCTATCATCAAGAACGACTTTCTGCCACGTGGCATTCATCTTGACGCCAACGAGGTATTCGTAAACGATGGAGCCAAGAGCGATACGGGAAATATCCAGGAGATTTTGAGATGGGATAACAACATCGGCGTTACCGACCCGATTTATCCGGTTTATATAGACTCTAACGTGATGATAGGTAGAGCCGGAGTCTTCGAGAACGGCAAGTGGAGCAATGTAACCTACATGCCTTGCGATGAGAGCGATGACTTCATCCCTCAGATTCCAGACCACCGTGTGGACATGATTTATCTCTGTTATCCAAACAACCCAACGGGTACGGTCATCTCGAAAGAAGAACTCAGAAAATGGGTAAACTATGCTATCAAGAACGAGAGCATCATCCTCTATGATGCAGCCTACGAGGCATATATCACCGACCCATCAATTCCTCATTCTATCTACGAGATTCGTGGTGCCAGAAAGGTAGCGATAGAATTCCACAGTTATTCGAAGACTGCCGGATTCACCGGTGTGCGTTGTGGTTACACCATCGTTCCTAAAGAGTTGAAGGCAAAGACATTGGCAGGTGAGGAAGTGGCATTGAATCCTATCTGGGACCGCCGCCAGTGCACCAAGTTTAATGGTACAAGCTATATCAGCCAGCGTGCTGCCGAAGCCATCTACACCCCTGAGGGTAAGGAACAGGTGAAGGCAACCATCAATTACTATATGGAGAATGCCCACTTCATGAGAGCCGAACTCCAGAAACTCGGCTTGAGAGTATATGGCGGCGAGAATGCACCTTATCTCTGGGTGAAGACGCCAAACAATACACCTAGCTGGAAATTCTTCGAAGAGATGCTTTATGGTGCCAGCGTAGTCTGCACTCCAGGTGTCGGCTTCGGTCCATCGGGCGAAGGCTACATCCGACTCACCGCCTTCGGCGAGCATGAGGACTGCAAGGAAGCCATGGAGAGAATTGCCAAATGGCTGGGAAAATAAACGTTCCAACAGATTATAAAAACATTGAAAATCAGAAATTTTAAAATATATAAGGTATGAGCAACTTAAGATTTGAAGCTGTTTCAGAGGCTTCCAAGAGAAAGCCTGTTGAGGTAACCGCTCCTAGCGAGCGACCAAGTGAATTCTTCGGAAAGAAGGTATTCAACCGACAGAAGATGTACAAGTATCTCCCTGCAGATGTCTATGAGAAACTGATAGACGTCATCGACAACGGAGCACGTCTCGACCGTAACATCGCCAACGCCGTAGCCAAAGGCATCAAGCAGTGGGCTGACGAGAATGGCGTAACCCACTACACTCACTGGTTCCAGCCATTGACAGAAGGTACTGCCGAGAAGCACGATGCCTTCATCGAGCATGATGGCAAGGGTGGTATGATCGAGGAATTTTCAGGCAAGTTGCTCGTTCAGCAGGAGCCTGATGCATCATCTTTCCCATCTGGCGGTATCCGCTCAACCTTCGAGGCTCGCGGTTATTCTGCATGGGATCCAACATCTCCTGTATTTATCATCGACGATACACTCTGTATCCCTACCGTCTTCATCTCTTACACAGGTGAGGCACTCGACTATAAAGCTCCATTGCTCCGTTCATTGCACGCTGTAAACGTAGCAGCAACAGAGGTTTGCCACTACTTCAACCCAGATGTCAAGAAAGTTATTTCCAATCTCGGTTGGGAGCAGGAGTACTTCCTGGTAGATGAAAGCTTGTATGCAGCACGTCCTGACCTGATGCTGACAGGCCGCACCCTGATGGGTCATGATTCTGCCAAGAACCAGCAGATGGACGACCACTACTTCGGCGCCATCCCAGAGCGTGTTCAGGCATTCATGAAGGATTTGGAAATCCAGGCTCTTGAACTCGGTATTCCTTGCAAGACCCGTCACAACGAGGTAGCACCAAACCAGTTTGAGTTGGCACCTATCTTCGAGGAGACCAACCTTGCCGTTGACCACAACATGCTCCTGATGAGTTTGATGAAGAAGGTAGCTCGCCATCACGGTTTCCGCGTACTTCTCCATGAGAAGCCATTCGCAGGCATCAACGGTTCCGGTAAGCACAACAACTGGAGTCTCGCTACAGATACAGGTATTCTGCTTCATGGTCCTGGCAAGACACCAGAGGATAACCTCCGTTTCGTAGTCTTCATCACAGAGACTTTGATGGGTGTATACAAGCACAACGGTTTGCTCAAGGCATCTATCATGAGTGCAACCAATGCGCATCGTCTGGGCGCCAACGAGGCACCTCCAGCAATCATCTCTTCATTCCTCGGCAAGCAGCTGACCGACCTTCTCGAGCACATTGAGAAAGCCGACAAGAAGGATCTCTTCACCGTAGCTGGCAAGCAGGGCATGAAGTTGGATATCCCTGAGATTCCAGAGTTGATGATTGATAACACCGACCGTAACCGTACTTCTCCATTCGCCTTTACCGGTAACCGTTTCGAGTTCCGTGCCGTAGGTTCTGAGGCTAACTGTGCATCAGCAATGATCGTATTGAACACAGCTGTAGCCGAGGCTTTGACCGACTTCAAGAAGCGTGTGGATGAGTTGATTGCCAAGGGTGAGGACAAGACATCTGCCATCATCGATATCGTTCGTCAGGATTTGAAGACCTGCAAGCCAATCCGTTTCGACGGCAATGGTTACTCAGATGAGTGGGTAGAGGAAGCAGCCAAGCGTGGTCTGGACTGCGAGAAAAGCTGTCCTAAGATTTTCGAGCGTTATCTCGACCCTGCCACTATCAAGATGTTCGAGGATATGGGCGTCATGAAGAAGAACGAGTTGGAAGCCCGTAACGAGGTGAAATGGGAGACCTACACCAAGAAGATTCAGATTGAGGCTCGTGTAATGGGCGACTTGAGCATGAACCACATCATCCCAGTGGCTACTCACTATCAGAGCCAGTTGGCTAAGAATGTGGAGAACATGATTGATATCTTCGGCGACGAGGAAGGCAAGAAGTTGACAGCCCGCAACATCAATATCATCAAGAAGATTGCCGAGCGCACTCAGATTATCGAGACAGGTGTTGAGGAGTTAGTAAATGCCCGCAAGGTTGCCAACAAGATTGAGAATGAGCACGATAAGGCGATAGCTTATCATGACACGGTAGCTCCAAAGATGCAGGAAATCCGTTATCAGATTGATAAGTTGGAGTTGACTGTAGCCGATGAGCTCTGGACCTTGCCTAAGTATCGTGAACTCCTGTTCATCCGCTAATCAGCAATGTCTTCAAAATAGATAAGACATATTTCTGACAGATAAAAAAAAACAAAGCTCTAACAAGAGCTACTCTTCATCAGATATAACAATTGAACGATCAATCTATTTCTTTTATTGGTTGTTTAAGTTTGCGCGGAGTGTGGTTGTGAAATCACGCTCCGCTTTTTTATTTCCTGATTTACATAAACAAAAAAACAGACCGACATGAACGCTTGTTCACATCGGTCTGTTTACTTTTTTACCCTTTTACCCTTTTACCTTATAAAAGATTGATTGTCTGTGTTTTCCCCGTGATACCTGTTACCACAGCGATTCCATTGTCACGAATCTCCACCTTCTCATATTTGGCATCAACAATCACTTTTCCTTTCAATGTCATAACGCCCCAATGTCTGGGAATCTCTTCAAAGGCGCAATAGGCACCGACAGGTTGCGCTATACAGTGGTAGAGGGGTGGCACGATAACTTTACCATCTACCTTCACGCCCCATTTCTTTCCTGCTTGATACAATTCCACATGTCCTGCTTCTGACTTCTCATGCAAAAGAAGCATCTCGTTTGCTTCCATTTCCTTCTTTTGCAACATCGCCTCATGATAGTATTTCTTGCCAAGGCGAGGCATCACAAAATTCAAATTTTCATTTTCATTCTTTGGATGATTGCATCCTATATAGGTCTTCTTCAAATTTGAATCCACCAGGTAGTAGTCCTCTTTGCTGTCCATGACAACGATACGTTCACCATACAGGACTGCACATAACCAATACACATGTTCGTAATCATTACGCAGGAAACATACATTCCTGCTCTCTTCATTGCTCATGCGCATCTTCCCTTCATCACCCTCACAATAGTACCATACCTGACAACCGGGAGCAGAAGGTCTGAATCTGAATATCATGTAGTACCCATAATTCAGAAAATCATATTGAGAAGGATGATAGGGCAGAGAAAAATCTTCTTGGGTTCGAGACATGAAGATGTCGTTATATTCTATAAACTCCCATCCTTTTATGTTGACAACATGGGGAGCTTCTGCTACGTTAGTGCCAGCGTCGATGACAGCTTTTGCCAACAGGTCATAATAGCATTTCGCCTTTCTGCGAGGTCGGTAGAACAGGATGTTGCCATCCAACAGCTTCATGTCATAGTAATCGCCTGGCTCCAAGACTTGTTCTCCTTGTCGGTTCACTACCGTCATCTTTCCATCAGACAGTTTGATGATGGCAAACTCCCCTTTGCTATCTACAAACTCACGATACTGTAGTGTTTGGAGCAATTCTTCATGGCTCATCACCATCATCATTTCTGAGTCAGGATGAATCTGAATATCGTCTTGCTTCTCGTTCATCAGGAAAAACTCTCTATCCTTCGGAGTCTCCTTTCTCTTGCCAACTTTCAGCTTTCCCTCGAACATCGCATTCCAGTTCCATACTTGCGAAGGCAACCCGAACACCCGATATAGTCCCACATTATCTATAATTACGCAGTTCTTCTTTCCCTTAGCCACTCGCAATCCTCGTCCCACCATCTGCAGGTACTTGGCAAGCGACAAGGTAGGACGAGCCAACTGCACAAACTCCACATCCGGGCAGTCAAATCCCTCCGAGAAGATGTCCACATTCACCAGTACTTGGATGTCACCTTTCTTAAAGGCTTCAATATCTTGCTGTCTTTCTGCGGCAGGTGTCTTCGAGTCTATGGCTATGGCTTTCACGCCATTTTCCTGATATAGTTTTGTGATTTTCTGAGCATGAGAAATATTGATAGCATACACGATGCCCTTTCTGTCTTTACCAAATTCTTCCAAGCTTCGATAAAGCCTTTCGATGCTCGGCTTTTTATTCAGCAACATATCCATCTCCTTGTTCTGGTAGTCACCATCTGCTCCTCGCTTCTGCAAGGAGTCGATGAGCCGTTGCGTTACACCATCCGACTTGATGCTCACAAAATCGTATGTTGCCAATCTTCCCTTGCTGATAAACTCAGGAACACTCCACGACTGCACCAAGACATCAAACAGATCTGTAAAACCCTTACCATTCAATCGGCAAGGTGTAGCCGTCAGTCCCAGGAACATAGCATTCGGGAATCTCTCCCACATTTCCTTATAGGTCTTGGCGAGTGCATGGTGCGCTTCGTCAATCACTATCATTCCTGGTTCTTCCTCTATCTCGTCATAGTGTCTCATCAGCCACTGAATGGACATCGCCTTGACGGATGACAATAGGGAAGAGGTGTTTGATGCGGAAAAGGAATGGAACTTTCTTACAGTTTCGTCAATCTGCGAAACAAGCTCTCTTCTATGGACTACAATCCATACTTTCTCCATTGGATTGTTGCTCACAAAAGAGTCAATGACTGCTGTTAACAGATAAGTCTTACCTGTTCCCGTTGGCATTTGTGCCATCACGGACCGATGAAGGCGCAACGCCTTCTCAATCCGTTCCTTCATATCCTCTTGGTAATCAAATAACTAGGGTGTCCAGTTCCATGTTCTCGTTTTTGATTATGTTTTAGCAACTTAGCACACTGTAAATCTGTAAATTAAGCACAAAATATAAGACAAATTTAACTGTCAAAAAGTCTGATGTAGATTCGCACAAGATTATAGTTTATTTAGCGAATGATTATCAATGATTTAGATGGTTATTACATTGTTTTTGATACTAAAAACTGGAACACAGAACTGGACACCCTATTTCTTAGATCAGTTGAGCTGGCTGGCGACCAATTATCTCTTTGCCCCAACCCTCTACAAGTTGAATCCGGATCCTTTCTCTGAATTCACGAAATTCCTGAAAACGCCAAAGCTTGACCATTACTGCCGCATGACCGTTTATGAATATGTGGAGTTTTATGTTGAAAAGAATCCTGCCTTGAAGGAACAGGCGACAGCGTGGGTGAAGGACATGCTCGTCTTCTATGATGGCAGATTGGAAACCGCTGACTGTTGTGATGGTTACGTGGTGGCTGCGGCCATTGATTTAGCTTGCAGCTTAGGAGCAAAGGATCTCATTCCTATCATCAACAAGTTGCTTTGTACTTATCTTGTTGATTTCAGTGATTGTGGACTTACGGCAGAGGTGGTTGAAGGGCTTCATCGGGGTGAACTGCTCAGGCAGGAGTATGCTCTTGATGTATATGAACGGGATCACAGGTTAGAGGAAGACAGCAACAGGTAATGGAGTAAAGGCATCAAAGCATTCTTCCTTTGGCTGAGTTTTGCAAACTGTTGTTTTTAGTTTGCTCCAAATTTTTGCAATCAGTTGTATATGTGGAAGTTAGCTTTGTTTGTAATTCTTTGATAACAAGAAAGTAAATAGAATGTATCCTCATTGACCTCAATACGTAATATCATAGTCCTACCTTTGCACCAGAAATTGTTAGTTATGAATTCTCTATAAAAAGGTAGTAAATGAAAAAGCAACGTATGAAGCATTGTTTCTTCGCGCTCACATTATGCTGTACTGCAGGAAGCATGTATGGTCAAGTTGCACAGGATAGCAGCAAGACTATTGAAAAGAAAAGTTCTGTAAATGGTAAAAAAATACAGAAGTCGAAGTTCAGCGACGATCCTATAGAACTGAATAATGTAGTGGTTACCGCTTTGGGTATCAAGCGTGAGGAAAAAAGTCTCGGATATGCTACCCAAACCGTATCTGGTTCTGAAATTACGGCAACGATGCCTGCCAACTGGTCTCAAGCTTTGCAGGGACAGGTGGCAGGTTTGAATGTCATTTCAGCCGGTGGTCCCCTGTCATCCACCCAGATTAATCTTCGTGGCAACGTTTCCATGAATATGGACGGAAATGGCGCACTTATCGTTGTGGATGGTGTGCCACTTTCCAGCCCTATGAATAATCCTGGTGGCTCTTATGGTGCCGGTGGCAACTCCGAAGGTTCGATTGACTTTGGTAATGGATTCTCTGATTTAAATCCGGATGACATTGAGAGCATTCAGGTATTGAAGGGAGCGTCTGCCTCTGCTCTCTATGGTTCAAGAGCTGCTAATGGTGTCATTATGGTTACCACCAAGTCTGGTAAGAAAGCCAAGAAGGGATTAGGTATCAGTTATAATTTCAATAATTCCTGGGAACAGGCTGCTCACTTTCCTGATTATCAGTATGAATTCGGACAGGGTGTAGCCAAGAACATCGGTTCTAAGGGGACAGAGTGGGCTGGACAACCTTATTACTCCTATGGTGCAGGTGATGATGGTTTGGCTAGCACCAGTGGTACAAGCTCAGCTTTTGGTGCGAAGTTTGATGGACAGATGTTCTATCAATATGACCCGGAGAAAGAAGGTCGTGCTGATGTGGCCACTCCTTGGAGAGCCTATAAAGACAATCACTCCGGATTGTTCCAAACGGGGCATACGATGACCAACTCCCTGGCCTTGACTGGTAATAACGGTACAGGCAATATGCGTATCTCTTTGACTCATAGTAAGAGTGAATGGATTTTGCCTAACTCTGGCTATCAGCGCTTGACTGCAGCTTTCGCCGGATCACAACAGATTTCCAAGCGTGTGAAGATCAATGCACGTATGAGTTATACTTACAGAGATGTGGAGAATACTCCTCAGCTTACCTATAACTCTAACTCCTTAAGCTATTTCCTGATATTCATGAATCCTAACTTCAACCTCGATTGGTTTAAGCCAATGTGGTACAATGGTAAGGAGAATATCAAGCAGATACGTCCATTCTCCAGTTATCTGCCTAATCCGTATGTTTTGCTTTACGAGGCAACCAACCCTGCAAAGAAGCATAGTTTCAATGGTAATATTTCTGCCAATTTTACCATCAATCGTTTCCTTGATTTGCAATTGCGTTCTGGTTTACAGGCTACGGCTCAGCAGCAGGAGCAGCACAGACCATGGGATGACAAGGCTTTCCCTACCGGTTTCTTCAAGAAGCAGAACATCTTTGACTATGAGGTTAACTCTGATGTACTTTTATCTTACCATAACAGTTTCGAGAATGGACTCAACGTGAATGCTTCAGCGGGTGGTAACATGATGCAGTCGTATTATGATTTGTTGTCAGCTTCTGTTACCGGGTTGAATACGCCTGGTGTATATAGTTTGGCCAATGGAGTTTCAAATCCATTGGTTGGTACCACTATTCGCAAGAAGCGTGTGAACTCGCTTTATTTCATGGCTAATCTGGCTTATCAGGAGATGTTGTTCCTGGATATAACAGGGCGCAATGACTGGTCATCTACCTTGCCGCGCAAGAATCGTTCTTTCTTCTATCCTTCTGTGAGTCTGAGTGGTGTGTTGAATAGCATGATGAAAATGCCAAAGTGGGTGAATCTGCTGAAAGTGCGCGCTTCTTGGGCACAGGTGGGTAATGATACTCAGCCTTACAAGACATCACCTTACTATACAACTAGTGATTTCTCGGGTTCTTTGGTTAAGCCAGGTACACTTTATAATGCCGACTTCAAGCCCGAGATGTCTACCAACTGGGAAGGAGGATTGGATTTCAAAGCATTTGGCAGCCGTTTGGGATTGGATGTGACCTATTATTATAATCGCACCAAGAATCAGATTCTCAATGCTCCCTTTGATCCTACTACTGGATACACCAAGGGTACCATCAATTCGGGATGTGTCAGCAACAGAGGTGTGGAGATCGTACTCCGTGGTACTCCTATCAGGAATAGAGATTGGCAGTGGGATATGACCGCTACCTGGTCAACCAATAAGAACAAGATAGAATCACTTTCAGAATTTGCTGATGAGCGTCAGATTCTCGGTTCTTATGTGAGTGGCAATGTAAGTATCATCGGCACTAAAGGTGGAACCACGGGAGATATCTGGGGCTACAAGCTCAAGCGTAATGCTAAGGGTGAGGTGATTATCACTTCTGCCGGTTTGCCTGCTCGTCCTTCTGAGATTGAATATGTGGCATGTGCCTTACCAGATTGGGAGGGTGCATTCAATACCTCTTTGCGATTCAAGAACTGGTCATTCTCCATGCAATGGGATGGAAAGGTTGGAGGTATGACCTATTCTCAGTCACATCACAAGATGTGCGAACAGGGTCACCTGGCTGAGACCTTGAATGGTAGAAAGCCTGGAACCAGTCTCTACCTGGATATTGCGGACCCTGATGTTCTGAAGCTCTTTGAAAAGCAGAAGATTACTCCTGTAGCTGGTGTGTATTGCATAGCACCGGGTGTGGTTGATAACGGAGATGGTACTTATAGTCCGAATCAGAAACTTGTCACCCTGGAGTCATATTATAAGGAGTATTATCGCATTGGTAATGTGGAAACCAATACTTTCAGTACCACTTATCTCAAGCTTCGCGAGGTTCGTCTGGATTATCAGTTGCCAAAATCTTGGTTGAAGAATACTTTCATCAACAATGCTTCAGTGGGTATATATGGGCGCAATCTGCTTTGCATTACCAGTTATCCAATGTATGACCCGGAGACAACCTCACTTGATGGCAATACATTTGTACCAGGTGTAGAGGTGGGTACTCTTCCTACCAGTCGTTCCTGGGGTGTTAATCTCAAAGTTGATTTCTAGTTAAGAATAAGATGTAATGAACAAAAAAAGAAAGAATCGATGAAAAAGATTTTTAGAAATATAATGACGCTGATGACCGTTCCTTTCATGCTGATGACCTCGGCATGCGAATCAATGGACGATACCAATGTGGATCCAACCCGTATGAATACTGCTAATGCTGGAAGTTTTTTGGATCCTCTCATTTATGGTATGGGCACTTACACCTGGACCCGATACAATAGCTGGACCTTCCAGTTGATGCAGTGCCTTGTAACAACAAACTCCACCAGCGGTGTGGGCTGGTTCAACATCAGTGATACGGCAGGTGATGGCGTCTGGACCAATTATTACAAATGGAATACCAATGCCAAGGCCATCTATGACGAAGCCGTGAAAGTGGGAGATCCGAACTATCAGGCAATTGCATTGACCCTCAGATGCTGGATATTTGAGAACACGACAGATGCCTTCGGTGATATTCCTGTACAGGAATCATGCCGTGGTGAGGAACAGCTCTACTATCCAAAGTTTGAGTCTCAGACTGATGTCTACAGGTTTATCATCGACAGCTTGGATGTGGCGAACAGCATATATAATCTCAAAAAAGGTTTGCAGTTCAATACCAATGGTGACAAGATGTATTGCAGCAGCGGTTCTGACTTGCAGGGCATCCTGAAATGGAAGAAGTTTACCAACTCCTTGCGTTTGCGCGCTTTGCTGCGTGTCATAGATTCCAAGGAATTGGGTGATTTGGCCAAGGCAGAGTTGAAGAAGATGTTGGCAGATCCTACTACTTATCCGGTTTTTGAATCGAATGATGACAATGCTAAGGTACATATCTCAGGAATTGCTCCTGATGAAGCTCCAATGACACGCCCATCAGACCTTTCTGCCTACAAGTCACTTTCTGCATTTTTCATCGATCGTCTTCAGGATTGGAAGGATCCTCGTCTGGAAGTGTTTGCAACTCAGGCTACCAATAAGGATCCTCAAACCGGTCAAGAGGTTACTTCCTTTATCGGTTTGCCTAGTGGTTATGATGTGGAGCCTACATTTACTGCTTCTTCTCCAAATGCGGCAAATCTGGCCACAGCGCCACAGGATATACAGTGTCTCACCTATGCAGAGGTACTCTTCATCAAGGCAGAGTTGGCACAACGCGGTCTTATCTCTGATAATGCCAGGCTGCTCTATGAAAAAGCTGTTGCTGCAGCTATTACGCAATGGGGAGTTGAGGTTCCTGACGGGTATTTTGATAACGGGAAGGCAGCGTATGATGGAACGCTTCGCCGCATCATGGAACAGAAGTTCTATGCACTCTTCTTCATTGATTTCCAGCAATGGTTTGAGTATAATCGTACCGGTTATCCTGATGTACCGAAAGGTCCTGGTGTAGATGCTTCATTGCATATGCCATATCGTTTCAAATACCCAGCTATCTTGCAACGTATGAATCGTGAACATTATTTGGAGGCTGTGAAATCGATGGGTGGTGATGATTTCAATACCCGACTGATTTGGCAAAAGAGACCAGAATTATAATTGATTAGATGTTTAATGAAAGGATTGAAAAAATGAAAGTAAGACTATTTTTGATTGCAGCGCTTCTGATGGGTACTGTTGCCCACATGGCTGCACAGGACAAGAAAGAGTTTACGCTCGAAGTATATGGTGGGGAGATTCCCAATGTCAAGCCAGCTTTTGATGAAGAGCATTTCTTAGGTGGTGAGATTACCAAGAAATGGAATACTTTCCTCTGTAACTATACCCACACCTATGAGGTAGAGGTGGGGTTGAGTTCTTCAGGAACAGAATTTAGAAAGCCGGCTGTCTTCAAGGCCGTGGAGCGTGTGAACAAATATGTAAAGAAGAGCTATAAGTCGCAGCATATGACCAAAGAGGAGGCAATTCGAATCATGAGTCATGTACTGGATTGTGCCAACATCATCTGCCTGGAGAGTGATACTGCAGCCTTGGAGGAGGCTGCCGGTGATGCCAATACTGCAGAAGAGGCTTTGGCTTTCTTTGACCATATTAAATTGATAAATGTTTAGTTTTTAGCGTGATGAATAAAAATCTGAGTAAAATTCTGTTGTTAGCGTCTATTGGGGCCATGCCATTGGGTATGGCTGCCCAACAAGCTTCTTCTTTTGTTTTTTCCGGTAAGGTAAAAGACATCAAGGGTAAGGGGATTGCCGGGGTGGTTGTAAACAATGGCCGAAGTTTTGTGCAAACCAATTCTCTTGGAGAATGGACATTGCCTACTGATACCAATGTCTGCAAGTTCGTCAGTATATCCACTCCTTCATCCTATGTGCTTCCCTGCCAGAAGAGCCTTGCTAAAGGCTTTTACGTTCGCGTGGATGAACTTGTAAAAGATCACAGCCGACATGATTTCATTTTGGAGAAGAGGAAAAAGTTATCTGATAAGTTTTATTATATTGCCATCTCTGATCCTCAGGTAAAGAATGAGCATGACATGAAGCGTTGGAAGCAGGAATCTATCCGCGATTTGAAGGGCTATGTGGATACCCTGAGCCGAGAGAGAGAGGTAGTGGCCAATACCTTGGGAGATTTAGTATTTGACAGTATGAACCTGTATAGTGAATATGCCGCCTCATTTGATGGCATCAAAATGACTACCTTCCAATGTATTGGCAATCATGATTTCGACAAGCGTTATCAGGATTTGCATAATATGACACTTGGTACACCTGTATATGGAGAGCAATATTATCACCGTTTTTTCGGACCTGTCAATTATTCCTACAACATAGGTAAAGTACACGTAGTTACGTTGAAGAATATAAATTACGTGGGTCACAAGAAGTATATAGAGGCTATTACGGATGCTGATTTAGACTGGCTGAAGCATGATTTGAGTTTTGTACCGAAGGGCTCTTTGGTCTTCCTCAATATGCATGCGGCTGTTTGGAATAGCACAGAGGGTGAGGGCAATGTTCGCAATGCAGAGGAGTTGGCCGATGCCCTAAAGGATTATCAGGTACATGTCTTGACTGGTCATACTCATTATTTCCAGAACAATGTCATGGATGCTCAACTTTTGGAACACAATATTGGTGCCGCCTGTGGTGCCTGGTGGAAGAGTCAGGTTAATCGCTGTGGAGCGCCTAATGGTTATCTGGTGATGGATGTGGATGGGAATCAGCTGAAATGGCATTATAAATCCACAGGTCATAGCATTGATTATCAGATGCGTGTTTATGGTAAAGGTAATATGTTGAGTCAGCCTCAATATGTAGTGGTAAATGTTTGGGATTGGGATCCAAGCTGCAAGGTTGAATGGCTGCAGGACGGACAAGCCATGGGTGAGATGGAGAAATTTGTTGATGTAGATGAAGCCTATGCTGCGAGCAAAGGACATAAGGAAGGTCTTACTGCTACCGGGCATCTATTTAGAGCCTTGCCTTCTTCTGATGCCAAGAGTATTACGGTGGTATTCACCAATCGTTTTGGAGAGAAATATGAGCAAACTGTTCTGATTTCAAATCCAAAAGTTAAGACTCAGATAATAGCACATCGTGGGTATTGGGATACGAAAGGTTCGGCCCAAAACTCGATAGCTTCTTTGCGTAAGGCTGCAGATGCCAAGGTTTACGGTTCTGAATGTGATGTGCATATCACTGCTGACAGTGTTATCATTGTCAACCATGACCCGAAAATCAATGATTTGATCATTGCTGATTCAAAGTATGCTGATTTGAAAATACAACTTCTAAAAAATGGAGAAGAAGTATCAACCTTAGAGCAATATTTAAATGAGTTGAAGAATCATCCTGCAATAAAACTGATTCTTGAAATCAAAAGACAACCTTTACAGTGCGACGAAGATCGTCTTACTCGCAAAACGGTGGAGATGGTGAATCGTATGGGCTTGACCAAACAGGTGGAGTATATCTCTTTCAGTTCTGCAGCTTGTGCATTGGTTCGTCAGTTGGATTC
>OLXF01000618.1_pt1 | contig 14685 bp, 10 predicted proteins | sample 1673471 | NCBI WGS metagenome assembly OLXF01 (sample SAMEA103958113, study PRJEB25191) | human gut metagenome
AGAAGGAGACAGCATGAAAAACAACGTATTCAAGGTGGTTCTGCTTCAGGCGCTGCCGGCGTCCGGCAAGTCCGAGGTGAGGAATTTTATGGCGCATGTGGAGCCGGAAAGGCTGCAAAACGAGTTCCATATAGGCGAAAACCTTCAGCTTGACGATTTTCCCTATGTGCATATGATGCGCCGCATTGACGAGGAGCTTGCAAAGCTCGATAAGCCGCGCGTGTTCTATCCCGGCGAGGCGCCCTTCCTTGACGGGCGGGACTGGGGCACGCTGTGCAACCTGCTCAACGAGGATTATCACGACCTGATGAACCGCAACATTGCGAAGCCGGACTCCGCGGCGAAGCTGCTTTTCGACCGGTTCGACAGGGCTGCCGCGGGCGCGGGCATACCGAACAGGCTTGGCGTGCTGGATGAAAACACGCGGAATACCATTGCCGAAAGGCTTGAAAAGGAGGCCCGCGCAATGCTTGACGAAAAGCATGCCGGCTACCCCGAAAGCTTTGAAAACAAGACCATAATAATCGAATGCGCGCGCGGCGGGCCGGACGGCGCGGCAATGCCGCTCACGGGAACGTTCGGCTATCAGTATTCCTTGCCCATGTTCTGCCCGGAAATACTTGAGCAGGCCGTTATACTCTATATTTGGGTAACGCCCGAAGAATCCCGCCGCAAGAACGCGGACAGGGCGGACCCCAACGACCCCGGCTCCAATCTGCACCACGGCGTGCCCATGGCGGTAATGCTTGGCGACTACGGCTGCGACGATATGGAATACCTTATCAAAACCAGCGAGGTTGAAAACACCGTTACCGTAAACGCGCACGGCAAAACATATCATGTGCCAATAGGCGTATTCGACAACAGGGTGGACAAGACCTCCTTCCTGCGCGGCGAGCCTGAAACCTGGGCCGCGGACAAGGTTGCCGACGTTACCCGCGCCATCCGCACCGCAACGGACAATATGTTCAGCCACTATAACGGCTGAAATCCAATTCGGGCAAAAACCAAGGCACGGCATTGAACCGTGCCTTTTTGCTTTATATTTTTATGTAGCGCTGATTGCGGCTGTTGGTTAAAGCGGATTTATCTTGCGCATTATCTTGCGCACTTTCTTGTACATCATACATTAGCTGGGGCAAATACGCAAGCCCGCATTCGGTTTTAGCCCATGCACATGGTCAGGGCCTGCTTGCCGCAGGAGCCGGAGCGGCTGAAATAATGGTCCATATTGAACGCCGCGCGGGGAAGATAGCCAAGCTCTTCAAGGAAGGTGAACATGGGGAAGAATATTGCCATCGGCGGCAGCATAACGCTCACCACCCAAGCAAGCACCCTGTATGCCCCCGCGCTGAGCGCAAGCGCCGCGCCCTGCGGCAGGCCGAGCGAGAGCAGCGCGGAATTTAGCGGCGGCTCAAGCGAAAGCAGCAGCTTACTCAGCCACGCGGAAGGATAGTTCGCCCCCTCAAGCGTTATGTAGAACACCACCGCAAGAAGCATAAGCATTATCGGTATGCCGGTGTATCTGCCGGTCAATATCCTGTCTATCTTCATGCGGCGTTCGTCCGTTTTTTTGGATACGGCAACGCACTTAGCGCATATGCTTTCCGAAAGGCAGAAGGCGGCGTTCGGGCAATCGCACGCGAAGGCGGGCGGGGGAGAAGGCTCCGTTTCAAGCGCGGCATTGATTTTTATGAACAGCTCATCTATGCCCCTTTCGCTCCGCGCGGATACGGCGGCGCAGGGCAGGCCGCTTAATGCTTCAAGCTTTGCTGTGTCTATGCTTATGCCGCGGCGTTCGGCCTCGTCCATAAGGTTTACGCATATAACCGTGCGCGCGTGCAGGCGCGAAACCTGCATGGCAAGCGTAAGCGAACGCACAAGGCACGTTGCGTCGCACACCACCACCGCCGCATCCGCATTGCCGTCAGCTATAAAGCCGCTTGCAATCTCCTCCTCCCTTGAATGGGCAAGCAGCGAATACGTGCCGGGCAGGTCAACTATTCCGTACCGCTTCCCGCCGCGCGTGCATATTCCCCGCGCAAGGCTTACTGTTTTGCCGCTCCAGTTGCCCGTGTGCTGCTTCATGCCGGTAAGGGCGTTAAAAAGCGTGCTTTTGCCAACGTTTGGGTTGCCGCAAAGGGCTATAACAGGCTCATTTTGCATAGGCTTCACCCGTTTTTATAAGCCGCGCGTCCCCTTCGCGAAGCGCTATGACGCTGCCGCGCACAAGGTATGCCTTTATTCCGCCGCCGGGAGCGGCAAGCACGCATTCTATTTCCGCTCCTTCCGTAAAGCCTATATCCATAAGCCGCCTGCGCATTGCCGCATTTTCGGGCGAATTATCATGAGTTTTTATGCGGGCGCTAAGGCCAACGCCAACGCCCCAAAGATCATACATATACATAAATGCCTCCGTAAACATGCCTGAATATACATGTAATAATATATGTTTATAATGGATGCATGGTGAAGGCAAAAAATCGCCCTACACAAACGCCGCGCCATGCGGTAAAATATAAAAAAGAAATAAGGCGGTGCTTTGCAATATGGGTACTTACTTGGATCAAACGGAGCTTTATCTTTTTAACGAAGGCAAAAGCGCCTATGCATACAGGGCGCTTGGCTGCCACCGCGTGACCATGGAGGACGGCGGCGCGGCATATCGCTTTGCCGTATGGGCGCCGAACGCGCTGAGCGTGAGCGTGGTGGGTTCTTTCAACAACTGGGACGTAAATGCAAACATAATGGAGCCGTGCTTCACCACGGGCGTTTGGCAGGCGCATATAAGAAACGCCTGCGCGGGGGATTTATACAAATTCGCAATATATACGGCGGATGAGCAGCTTATCTTCAAGGCCGATCCGTTCGCGTTTTATTCTCAGATGCGGCCCGACACGGCGTCCGTAATATGGGACTGCGATTCACATGCTTGGCACGACGAAGGCTATATGCGCCACAGGCCGTACCGCGGCAGCACCATTCACACAAGCCCCGTGAGCATATACGAGGTGCATCTCGGCTCCTGGCGGAAGGGGCTTGATTACGCCGCGCTTGCAACCGAGCTTGCGGACTACGTTGAGGAGATGGGCTATACCCATGTTGAGCTTATGCCGCTTAGCGAATATCCGCTTGACGACAGCTGGGGCTACCAAACCACGGGGTATTACAGCGCAACCTCCCGCTACGGCGACCCGAACGGCCTTAAGGCGCTTATCGACGCATTCCACAGCCGCGGCATAGGCGTTATACTGGACTGGGTAGCGGCGCATTTCACAAAGGACGCCCACGGGCTCAGGCTTTTTGACGGGACGGCGCTTTATGAGCACGCCGACCCCCGCCGCAGCGAGCAGCCGCAATGGGGCACGCTGCAATTCAATTTTGAACGCAGCGAGGTTATAAGCTTCCTTGTATCAAACGCAGTATTCTGGCTGAATGAATATCATATAGACGGCCTGCGCACAGACGCGGTGAGCTGCATGCTTTATCTTGACTTCGGCAGGGAGGGCAAGCAGTTTTTGCCGAACAAATTCGGCGGGCGGGAGAATTTGGCCGCGATAGAGTTTTTCAAAACGCTGAGCACGGCCGTGAAGCGGGAATCCCCCGGCGCGCTGCTAATTGCGGAGGAAAGCACCGCGTTTGACGGCGTAACGCGGGACGCGAACAAAGGCGGCCTTGGGTTCGATTTCAAATGGAACATGGGCTGGATGAACGACGTGCTTTCATACATGAAGCAGGATAGCGTATACAGAAAATATTCCCACGAGAAGCTTACGTTTCCAATGATGTATGCCTTCAGCGAGCATTTTATACTGCCCCTTTCGCACGACGAGGTCGTTCATCTTAAAAATTCACTCATAGGCCGCATGAAGGGCAGCTATGAAGAAATGTTCATGCAGCTGAGGCAGCTTTACATGCTGCAATACGCCATGCCCGGCAAAAAGCTGCTTTTCATGGGCGGTGAGTTCGGCCAATTTGCGGAATGGAACTTCAAAACATCGATAGACTGGATGCTGCTTGATTACGAGCATCACGCGGCGCTGAGGGAATTTGTGAAGGCGCTGAACATGACATACCGCGCCAATTCCCCCTTATTTGAAATTGACGATTCGTGGGACGGCTTTGAGTGGCGGCAGGCGGACGACGCGGCGCACAGCATAATAGCCTTCAGCCGCATGGATGCGGAGGGGGACGAGCTGCTCTGCGTATTCAACTTCACCCCCGTTGACCACGGCGCGTATCCAATACACATGCCCTACCGCTGCACGCTTGAGCGCGTGATGAGCAGCATTGAGCGCGACGAGCCCATTGTCCCCGCCGAGGATGAGGGCGAAGGCTGCGTGCTGCTGATGGAGTTAAAAGGGTATGAGGCGGCGTATTATAGGGTGAGGAGGTAAAGAGTGTTACTCCCTCAGTCAGCTACAGGGAGGTGGATTTTGCGAAGCAAAAGACGGAAGGAGTTAGTCTCCCCGAACGGGGAGCTGGCACGGCATAAGCCGTGACTGAGGGGTTGAAACAAACAAAGAACTGCAAGCTTCTTTATAACCCCTCCGTCTCACTTCGTTCGCCACCTCCCCTTTCAGGGCAGGCTGACGATAACTCCAACCAAAAGCTGTCCCCGCAAGCTGGGAAAGTGTCGCGGCGTAGCCGTGACGAAAGGGGAATGACTCAAAGCTGCCAATCTATTTTACTATTCCCCCTCAGTCTCGCCTACGGCTCGACAGCTCCCCCATAAATGGTGGCGCCTTTTGGTGCAGTGCAAACTCTTACATTAAGCCTGCCCTGAAAGGGGAGGTGGATGCGAGCAAAGCGAGCAGACGGAGGGGTTGCATCGAGACTGCTCTTGTTTGCGTCAACCCCTCAGTCACGGCTAACGCCGTGCCAGCTCCCCGGCCGGGGCGCCTTTTGGGTGCGGTACAAGCTCCAACCCAAAAGCTGTCCCCGCTTGCGGGGGATTCGAGCCGAGCGCGCCCAGTGGGCGATGCAGCGAGGGGAGAATCGGGCGGAATAGGGAGTATTGCAAGCGGCAGCGTAGCAAGACGACCATATTCCAACCAGCGTTGTGGGTTTCGCGTAGCGAAAGCCGGAGGGGTTGCAGCGAGGCTGCTGTTGTTTACGTCAACCCCTCAGTCGGCTACGCCGACAGCTTCCCGTAAAGGGGAGCCTTATGAAGAACGGATTTCACTGCTTGCGCAAGCCCCGTGCTTCGACGCAGAAATTCATCGTCGAAGCTGCGTCGGAGAAAAAAGTCAGACATTTAGCCTGTTTCGACGATAGTGACGCAAGTGACGATAGTGTGCAGGGCCATTAGAGCGACTTAACCCATCCTGTAGGGGCGGTCACTGGTCGCCCGCCGTGTTTGTGTATAAAAGAATACGGGCGGCCGATACCGCCCCTACAACGTTTTCTATATACTCTTGATAAAACAACACAAAGGGGACGGTTTGCCGTCCCCCATATTCTTATAAGCTTTTGCTGTTTACTCCGCCATCTTCTCCGCTGCGGCGAGCTTTATGCAGGCGCACAGCACCTCCATGGCCTGCTTAACGTCCTCCACGGGGGGCAGGCTGGGGGCGATACGAAGGTTCTTGTCTTCCGGATCCTTGCCGTAGGGGAAGGTTGCGCCGGGGCCGGTCATAACAACGCCCGCTTCCTTCATAAGCTGATGCACGCGCTTTGCGCAGCCGTTCATCACGTTAAGGCTTACGAAATAGCCTCCCTTGGGGCGGTTGTAGCTGGCTATGCCGTAGGGCGCAAGGGTATCGAGCGCGGCTATCACGGCATCGAACTTGGGCTTCATTATTGCGGCATGCTTCTTCATGTGCGCAAGCACGCCCGCCTTGTCCTTGAGGAACAACACATGGCGAAGCTGGTTCATTTTGTCAAAGCTTATCACCTGCGCATTGAGCAGCTTTTTCATATACGCCATGTTGTCGCGGCTGGTGGCGAAGCAGGCTACGCCCGCGCCGGGGAAGGTTATCTTGGAGGTTGAGGCGAACTCGAACACCATGTCCGGATTGCCCGCCTCGCGGCAGTATTCCAAAATATTGGGGAAGGGGACGTATTCGCCGTCGAACTCATGCACGCAGTATGCATTGTCCCACATAAGCACAAAGTCGCTTGCAGCGGGCTTCATGGCGGCTATGCGGCGGATGGTGGCTTCGCTGTAAATTATGCCCTCGGGGTTTGAATACTTGGGCACGCACCACATGCCCTTTACGTCCTTATCCTTTATAAGCTCCTCCACCATGTCCATATCGGGGCCTTCGGCGGTCATGGGAACGTTTATCATCTCTATGCCGAAGCTTTCGCATATTGTAAAATGCCTGTCGTAACCCGGCACGGGGCAAAGGAACTTTACCTTATCAAGTTTGGCCCAGGGCTTTTCGCTGTGCAGCAGGCCGTATGTGACCGCCTTTGCAATTGTGTCATACATCAGGGTAAGGCTGGCGTTGCCCGCAGCGAAAACCTCCTCCACATCAACGCCCAGTATATCCGCAAACATCCTGCGGCAGCTGGGCAGACCCTCAAGCGTGCCGTAATTGCGGGCGTCTATGCCGTCAACGATGCAGTTATCGCCCTTCAATATGGTCAAAAGCTCATTGGACAGCTCCAGCTGCGCCGCGCTGGGCTTGCCGCGCGCCATGTTGAGCGAAAGACCCTTGGCCTTGCAGGCCTCGTACTCTTTCTTTGCCGCGGCGTAGAATTCGTTCAGCTCGCTTTGATTCATTTCACAAACACGCTTCATGCAAATACCTCCACAATGAATGAATTTATGCGTTTGATAGCCCTATTGTACTCCTAAACCCATATTAAGTAAAGAGTTATGAAGGATTTCCTGCATGATTTGTTATATTGAGACTAATCTGGTATAATGATTTAACTCATTCAGCGCACAGGAGGCGGAACGATGGACATTACAGCGAAGATAGAAACGCTTAAAGATATGATTATGAGCAGCAAAAGAATAGCCTTCCTTGGCGGGGCGGGCGTATCCACGGAAAGCGGAATACCGGATTTCCGCAGCGAGAACGGCTATTTCGAGGCCATACGCCGCTTCGGCTACCCGCCGGAGGAATTGCTCAGCCACACGTTCTTTATGCGCCATACGGACGTATTCTATAAGTATTACAGGAGCGCGCTCATGGTTACGGGCATAAAGCCCAACCGTGCGCATTACGCGCTTGCGAAGCTGGAACGCGCGCTCAGGCTGACCGCCGTTGTTACGCAGAATATAGATGGGCTGCATCAGCTTGCGGGCAGCAGGAACGTATATGAGCTGCACGGCAGCATATACCGTAACCACTGCATGGAATGCGGCAAAAGCTACACCGTGGAGCAGCTGAAGGATATGCCCAACGTGCCCATATGCAGCTGCGGCGGGGTAATAAAGCCGGACGTGGTGCTGTATGAAGAAGGGCTGGACGCGGACACGCTGCGCGCCGCCATAACGCATATTACCCGCGCGGATATGCTTATAGTGGGCGGCACAAGCCTTAACGTATACCCCGCAAGCGGGCTTATAGATTACTACAAGGGCAATAAGCTTGCGCTTATAAACAAGAGCGAAACGCCCTATGACTACCGCGCTGACCTTATTATAAACGATTCGATAGGCATGGCGCTTGATAAAGCGACGGAGGGACTTGAATGAGCGAAGGTATACTGAAGCTGTTCGTAAAGGATTATAAGCAGACGGATAACCCCGCCGTGCGCTCAAAATGCGCTGTTGCGGCGGGCTGGGTATGCATAGCGTGCAACGTGCTGCTTTGCGCGGCAAAGTTCGTAATAGGCGTTATCAGCCGCTCCATAGCCATTCAGGCGGACGCGGTGAACAATTTGAGCGACGTTGGCTCCTCCGCGGGCATGATATTCGGCGCGAAGGCCGCGGCAAAGCCTGCCGACAGGGAGCATCCATACGGCCATGCGCGGCTTGAATACATAGTGTCCCTTGCGATAGCGTTCATAATACTTATGGTGGGCGTAACGCTTGCGCGGGAGGCGATAGATAAGATAATTTCACCGGAAAGCGTGGATTACAGCATTGCCATGCTGATTGTGCTTATAATATCCATGCTGGTCAAGCTGTGGATGGGCTTCTTCACGGCGGACGTAGGCAAGCGCATAGGCTCCTCCACGATGAGCGCTGCCGCGGCGGACAGCATAAGCGACGTGGCTGCCACGGGGGCGATATTCATATCCAGCGTACTGGGATATTTTTTTGATATAAACATAGATGGCTACATATCCCTTGCGGCGGCCTTATTCGTGCTGTACTCCGGCATAGGCATAATACGGGACGTTATGGGCCCATTGCTCGGTGAAGCGCCGAACAAGGAAACGGTGGATGAGCTGAGCACGCTCCTTTTGAGCTACGACGGCATAATCGGCCTGCACGATATACTTATCCATTCCTACGGCCCGGGCAAGACAATAGCAAGCGCGCACGCGGAGGTTAGGGCGGACTGCGACCTGCTTCATACGCACGAGATGATAGACCGCGCGGAGCGGGAGGTTGGCGAAAAGCTGGGCATGCTGCTTACGCTGCACATGGACCCAATAGAAACGGACAACGCAAAGCTTACCGCCACGCGGGAACGGATTGCCAAGGCAATAGAGGGCATAGACAGCGCGGTGCATTTTCACGATTTCCGCATGGTCAGCGGGGAGAAAAACACCAATCTTATATTCGATATAGTTGTGCCGTCCGGCATGGACGAGGCGGACGCGGAGGGCATAAAGCTGCGCATTGCCAAGGCCGCGCACGATATAGACCCCACCTTCCGCTGCGTAATAACAATAGACCGCGACTATACCGGCTGCATGGGCGGTTGAAATATGTAAAAAACTATTGTATAATCGAGCAAAAGTACATACGGAGGTATTGTTTGCAATGGAATATATCAAGCAGCAGCTTAAAAATCTGCTCTCCATCCCCAGCCCCTCGGGCTTCACGCGCAAGGCTGCGGATTACATAATGGATGAACTTAAAACGCTGGGCTACGAGCCTTATATGACCACAAAGGGCTGCGTGGGCGTATGCCTGGGCGGCGAAGGGAACCCCATTCTGCTTGGCGCGCATGTGGATACGCTGGGCGGCATGGTTGCGGAAATAAAGGGCAGCGGCGCGCTGAGGATAACCAACATAGGCGGCCTTAACGCAAACAATGTGGAGGCTGAGAACTGCACCATTTTCACCCGCGACGGCAGGAGCTACACCGGCGTTTGCCAGCTTATTGACGCAAGCATTCACGTAAACAAGGAATACAGCGACACAAAGCGCACCTTTAACACGGTTGAGGTGCTTATTGACGAAATAGTTGAAAGCAAGGACGACGTTAAGAAGCTTGGCATAAGCGTTGGGGACTATGTATGCTTTGACCCGCGCACGACCATTACCGAATCCGGCTTCATAAAGAGCCGCTTCCTTGACGATAAGCTTTCGGCGGCCATACTGCTTGGCTATGCAAAGCGCCTGAAGGACGCAAACAAGGCCCCTGCGCGCAGGGTATATCTTTACTTCACTGTATATGAAGAGGTGGGCCACGGAGGCGCAAGCGGCATGCCTGAGGACCTGAACGAGATAATAGCCGTGGACATGGGCTGCGTGGGCCACGGGCTTGAATGCAAGGAGACGCAGGTGAGCATCTGCGCCAAGGATTCCTCCGGCCCCAGCGATTATGCACTGACCACCCGCCTTATAAACGCCGCAAAGGCCGCGGGCGTGGACTACGCCGTGGATATCTATCCCTCCTACGGTTCGGACATGGACGTTGCGCTCCGCAGCGGCATAGATGCCGCGCATTGCGTTATAGGCAGCGGCGTGTATGCCTCACATGGCTACGAGCGCACGCACATGAACGGCGTTATAGGCACGCTGAAGCTGATTGAGGAGTATATTGGGTAAAGCATGCTTACGCATACGGTGAAATTGCGCTTATGCCGTTCACAACCACTCAATCTCACTTCGTTCGCCAGCTCCCCGTAAAGGGGAGCCTTTTTATACAGCGCAGTTAAATTGTCTCAATTTCTATACACGTTTTTGCGCCACCTGCGCCACCCAATGCCAAAAAAGCCCTAAGCGACTGGATTTTTCGGGTGGCGCAAGGGAGCGGCGATGGGGTGGCGATAAAATTCTGCGCCACTCGGCAGGGCTGACGGGCTACCACCAACCAAAAGCTGTCCCCATTTACGGGGAAAGTGGACACGAATGGAGTGAGCAGTCGAAAGGGGAACGGCACGAAGTCGCCAAGTGCCGCGAGGTGTTCCCCCTCAGACAATCCGCCTAAATTAAGCCCAAGTTGGAACAAGGTCGCCTTACTCACATTCGTTCGTAATTCTCCCTGTTCCTGCCCGTTCTTCGTTTCGCTTCATCCGCCACAGGCGGCGCTCAACTCCGAACCCCGCAAGCGGTGGCGCCTTATAGTGCGCTTTAGAAGCTTACATATTAAGCCTGCCCTGAAAGGGGATTCGAGCCGAGCGCGCCCAGTGGGCGATGCAGCGAGGGGAGAATCGGGCGGAATAGGGAGTATTGCAAGCGGCAGCGTAGCAAGACGACCATATTCCAACCAGCGTTGTGGGTTTCGCGTAGCGAAAGCCGGAGGGGTTGCAGCGAGGCTGCTGTTGTTTACGTCAACCCCTCAGTCGGCTACGCCGACAGCTTCCCGTAAAGGGGAGCCTTATGAAGAACGGATTTCACTGCTTGCGCAAGCCCCGTGCTTCGACGCAGAAATTCATCGTCGAAGCTGCGTCGGAGAAAAAAGTCAGACATTTAGCCTGTTTCGACGATAGTGACGCAAGTGACGCAGATGTGCAGGGGTTTACCTTCTCTCTTAAAACAGTCCCGATATCATTCCGTTTTCGTCCACGTCTATGCGCTCCGCCGCCGGGATCTTGGGAAGGCCGGGCATTGTCATTATGTCTCCGGTCAAGGCAACTATGAAGCCCGCTCCCGCGGATACCTTAACGCTGCGCACGGTCACGGTGAAGCCCGTCGGCGCGCCGAGCTTTGTTTGGTCGTCGGAAAAGCTGTACTGCGTTTTTGCCATGCATACTGGCATATTGCCGAAGCCCAGCTCCGTAAGCCTTGCCATCTGCTTCTTCGCCGCCGGTGCAATGCTCGCGCCGTCCCCGCCGTATATGCGCCGCACTATAGCGTCTATCTTTTGCTCTATGGTCATGTCCGCATCGTAGGCGAAGGTGAAGCTGCCCTTCTCCTCCTCGCACAGGCGCACAACCTCGCGCGCAAGCGCCTCGCCGCCGCGTCCGCCGTCCGCCCAAACGGTCGAAAGCACGGTGTTCACGCCCAGCTCGCGGCATTTTTCCATTATAAAATCAATCTCCGCATCCGTGTCCGTTGGGAAGCGGTTCACCGCCACAACGCACGGCAAGCCGAACACGTTCTTTATGTTTGACACATGCCTTAAAAGATTCGGCACGCCCCTTTCAAGCGCGGGTATGTTCTCCTCCGTAAGCTCGGTCTTTGCAAGGCCGCCGTGCATCTTCAGCGCGCGCACCGTTGCAACTATAACTACAGCGTCCGGCGTAAGGTTCGCCATGCGGCACTTTATATCAAGGAACTTCTCCGCGCCCAAATCCGCGCCGAAGCCCGCCTCCGTAACGGCATAATCGCCCATCTTCAGCGCCATGCGCGTAGCCATAACGCTGTTGCAGCCGTGGGCAATGTTTGCAAACGGCCCGCCGTGCACGAACGCGGGCGTACCCTCAAGCGTCTGCACAAGGTTTGGCTTTATTGCGTCCTTCAGCAGCGCCGTCATGGCCCCCGCCGCCTTCAGCTCTGCGCAGGTAACGGGCTTATCGTCATATGTATAGCCCACTATCATGCGCCCCAGCCTCTCCTTCAGGTCTGCTATGCCCGTTGAAAGGCACAGCACGGCCATAATCTCGCTTGCAACGGTAATATCGAATCCGTCCTCCCTGGGCGTGCCGTTCACCTTGCCGCCAAGGCCGTCCACTATGAAGCGGAGCTGACGGTCGTTCATGTCCATGCAGCGCTTCCATGTTATCCTGCGCGGGTCTATGTTAAGGGCGTTGCCCTGCTGAATATGGTTATCGAGCATAGCCGCAAGCAGATTGTTTGCCGCGCCTATGGCATGGAAATCGCCGGTGAAGTGCAGATTTATGTCCTCCATGGGCACCACTTGGGCATATCCGCCGCCCGCCGCGCCGCCCTTTATGCCGAATACAGGCCCCAACGAAGGCTCCCTCAGCGCAACAACCGCATCCTTGCCAATGCGCCTTAACCCGTCCGCAAGGCCGATTGTGGTGGTGGTCTTGCCCTCTCCCGCGGGGGTGGGGGTTATGGCGGTAACAAGCACCAGCCTGCCGTCCTTCCGCTGCGTCTCCTTCAAAAGGGCGGGGTCAATCTTGGCCTTGTAGCGGCCGTATTGTTCAATATGTTTTTCGTCCACGTGGGCAGTCTTGGCTATTTCGGTTATGGGGCGCATTGCCGCGCCCTGGGCTATTTCAATGTCGCTTTTGTACTGCAATCGTTTGTTCCTCCCGCATATGCAAAAAATTCGGCCGTAGCACAGGTCAATTATAACCCATACCGCGACCGAAGAAAATACGCTGCGTATTATATATTATTTTGCCCGCGAACGCTTCCCGAGCGCTATGCATACCGCCGCTATCGCTATTATAAGCCCCGCCGCGGAGTATATTATCCATGCCTGCACCGCCGCATCCTTTGCGGCAATAAGCTCCGCTGTGCGCACGTTGCCGAATTCATCCCTGAGGGTTATTGTGCCAACGGTGTCGCCCTTCTTGGCCGATGCTATATCCGATACGTAGGTAACGGTATAGTCTGGCTGCTTATTATCCTGATAGAGTATGTACACGTCCCTGTCAGCCGCCACGTCAAGGCATTTAAGCCCGCTTTTAGCCTGCTCAACCAATTCCCCTTCGACGTAGCCGAAGCGCGCAAACGTGCGCGCATAGCGCATAAGCGTAGCCGTGTCAAGGCAATGCGTGTAGCACGGCTCCCCTTCAAGGAACATGCCCTTGCCCTTCATAACAACGCTGTAAAAGCGCAGCTCCCCGTGCTGCATGGCGCAGGAAAGGTTCATGCCGGAATCGGGTATATAGCCGGTTTTTATGCCTATTATATCGTCGCTGAAGCCGGTATCGTAGAAACGGTTGCCCAGCGGGTCAAGCACGCTGTTGCTGTTGCGGAAACAGAATGCCTCGCTCCGCTTGTTGGAAGCGGGTATTCTGCCCTCCCGCGTGGATACTATTTTGCGGAAGGTATCGTTCTTCATGGCGTAGCGGCAAAGCTTGAGCATATCGTTGGCGGTTATCAGCTGCGGTATGCTGCTCAGCCCATGCGGGTCAACGTAATGCGTGCTTGTCATGCCAAGCTCGGCGGCCTTTTTGTTCATCATGTCAACAAACGTGGGTATGTCCCCCGCAACGTATATGGCAAGGGTAGTCGCGGCCTCGTTGCCCGATGCTATCAAAAGATAGTTCATCAGGTCCCATACGGACACCTCCTCACCCACCTCAAGATGGTCCGTATCGAGCCAGGAGCAGTTCTCCTTGCTCATCGCCTCCTCCGGCACCACCATTGTGCCCTTTAGCTCCGGGTCGTATTCCAGCACCAGCGTTGCCGTCATGACCTTTGTCATGCTTGCGGGCGGGTTGGGTTTGTCCGCCTCGCGCGAGAATAGAACCGTGTCCGTGGTCTCCTCATACAGCAGCGCTATCGGCGCGTTCTTCACCTGCGGCACGGCGTATGGATCCGTCTCCATCTTGTCGTCCTTCGCGGCAAGGCTGAGCGTGCAGCATGCCGCAATAGCCATGCACAGCGCAATGCATATAAGCTTCTTCATTCGGTTTTGTCCTCCGTCTTTTCATTTGATATATCCGCCTTCGCCTGCCCCAGCACTATTTCGCGGTACTGTGAAGGGCTCATGCCGCAGCAGCGCTTAAAGTTTCTGTAAAACGTGCTAAAATCCTGATACCCCACGGCATCGGCAATATAGAACAGCGACATATTCTCCTGCGCCATAAGCTTCTGCGCCTCGCTCACGCGCCGCCGGTTAAGATAATCCTGCAGCTTAACGCCCCGCGCGGCAAAGAACCTGCGCGACATTGTGGCCTGGGACATGCCGAACCGCTCCGCAACCTCCGCAAAGCGAATCTCTTCATAATAATGGTTATCAAGATAGTTGATAAGGCTGTCCGTGTTCCGCGTGCGCTCGTCCTCCCTTACGGCAAGGGCAGTATTGGCCTTTTCCTTCCCCGCCACGCTGAATATAAGATACAGTATTGCAAACACCTGATGATACACCACGTCCTTATAGAATGCATCATCCTCATCGCAAATCTCTATTCCGTCCAGCGTAGCTTCAAGGCTTGTTATCTGGTTCAGTATCAGCGCCATGTCCTTCTCCCGCGGGGTTATCAGCGGCGTAATGTCCGCAAAGCCGCATTCCTCCCCGCATGCCGCCGTAAGCGCGGCGCGGGCTATTTCCGTGGTGACGGAGAAATTATAGAAGTATTTCTGCTCCGCAAGGGACATGCTGTGCATCACTCCCGGCGGGGTGAACAATATGTCCCCGCTGCCCAGGTGATATGCCCGGCTACTTTGCGTTTGCCGCGTTGCGCCGGACTGCATTATTACAAACTGCGGAAAATCATGCTTATGCGCCTTAACAAGGTTAT
>OLXF01000641.1_pt1 | contig 14406 bp, 10 predicted proteins | sample 1673471 | NCBI WGS metagenome assembly OLXF01 (sample SAMEA103958113, study PRJEB25191) | human gut metagenome
CCTTTTTCGGCGGGGCGGACCCGTCGCGCGTGTGCTTCACGCAGAACTCGACCGAGGCGCTCAACACTGCCATTTTCGGGCTTCTCCGGCCCGGCGACCACGTGATTTCGACCGATCTCGAGCACAATAGCGTGCTCCGCCCGCTCTACCGGCTGGAGCAGGAGGGTGTGGAGGTCACGTTCCTGCGCGCCGATGCGCGCGGCTGCATCGATTATGCCGATCTCCCCCGCGCGCTGCGGCCGAACACCCGCGCGATCGTCTGCACGCACGCCTCCAATCTCACCGGCAACGCGCTGGACGCATCCCGCATCGGCGCTTTTGCGCGCGAGCACGGCCTTCTGTTTATCCTCGACGCCTCGCAGACGGCGGGCAGCTTTGACCTGAACGCGCAGCGCGACGGCATTTCCGTCCTCTGCTTCACCGGACATAAGGGCATGATGGGGCCGCAGGGGACCGGCGGGCTCATCGCCGCGCCCGGCGTGGAGATCCGCCCGCTCAAGACCGGCGGCACGGGCGTGCAGTCCTACCGGCGCGAGCAGCCGGAGGAATATCCGACGCGGCTCGAGAGCGGCACGCTCAACGGCCACGGCATTGCGGGGCTGTCCGCGGCGGTGGATTTCCTCTGCGAGATCACCCCCGCCGCCATCCACGCGCATGAGACCGCGCTTATGAGCGCTTTTTATAATAAGGTATCCGCCCTGCCGGGCGTCACGGTGTACGGCGACTTCACGCAGGACCGCGCGCCGATCGTCACGCTCAACATCGGCGACATGGATTCCGGCGAGGCGGCGGAAATTCTCTCCGACGAATACGGCATCGCCGTGCGCTCCGGCGCGCACTGCGCGCCGCGGATGCACGAGGCGCTCGGTACCGTTTCGCAGGGTGCGGTGCGCTTTTCGTTCGGCTGGTTCAATACGATGGAGGAAGCGGAACTGGCGGCGGATGCCGTCCGCGACATTGCCCTATGAGAGTACGCGAAAAGAAAGAATACGTGATCTTCACGTTCCACACGACCGCCGCTGCGATGGCGACGGAAAAGCTCTGCCAGGAGCGAAGCATTCCCGGGCGGCTCATCCCCGCGCCGCGGAGCATCACTGCCGACTGCGGCATCGCGTGGGCCGCGCCGCCGGAGGAACGCGAGCGCATTGAAAACGAACCGGGGCTTCCCGAGATCGCGGGTGTGTACCTGCGCGAGCTTTAAAAGGAGAGTGCCATGCAGACACTGAATCTCAAACAGCTCGAGGCCTTCTGCGCCGTGGTCGAACGCGGCAGCTTCACCGCCGCGGCGGAGGCGCTCTATCTCGCACAGTCCACCGTGAGCGGCCACATTCTCGCGCTCGAAAAGGACATCGGCGTGCCGCTGCTCGTCCGCTCCGGCAAGCGGCGCATCACGCTCACCGAGGAGGGACGGCGCGTATACGACCATGCGCACACCATTCTCCAGAGCTGCGCCGAGCTCTCCCGCGAGCTGGAGGAGCAGACCTCCCGCGAGGTATCGCTCGCGGCGTCGTCCATCCCGATGCAGTATATCCTCCCGCAGCTCATCAGCGACTTTCACCGGGAAAACCCGGATTTCCGCTTTCTGCTCCGCAGCGGCGACAGCGCCGCCGTCCACGCCGCCGTATTGCAGGGCGAAACGCACATCGGCTTCGTCGGCGCGGTGCTGAACACGCGCGAGCTTACCTACGACTGCATCGCCACCGATCCGCTCGTACTCGTCACGCCCGACACGCCGCGCTACCGCGCCATGTTCGACGCCGGGGAATCGGGCAACGCGCTGCTCGGCGAGCCTCTCATCTTCCGCGAGGGCGGCTCCGGCACGCAGCTCGCCGGGCAGAAATTCTTCACCGAAAACGGCATCGACTCCGGCGCGCTCAACATCGTCGCGCGCATCGACAACAGCGAGGCCGTGCTGCGCGCCGTGGCGTGCGGGCTCGGCTGCGCCGTCGTCTCCGGTCTTGCCGCGGGCGCGACAAAGGAGCTTCTCTCCTTCCCTCTCGTCGGGAAAAACAACGAGCGCGAGATCTACATGATCCGCTCCCGCGACCGCCGCCCGACAAAGTCCGCGCGCGCGTTCATTGACTTTCTGCTTGACCGCCGGACGCTGCATTGACGACTCGTTCTATCTGTTTCTCCGATAGAGCCGCAGGCGATATCCGATTTACCGTTTGGCATTTTCCGGAGAGACGTCGTATAATGAAGCCGTTAAAACACAGTTTTGAGAGAGAGGGAAAAATTGTGAAAAGCAACTGGTTCAAAAACAACTGGCTGATCCTCGTCACCGGACTTGTGATCGGCATTGCGGCGCTCGTTTTGGGCGCGCACGGCAACCCCGGCAACATGGGCTTCTGCATCGCCTGCTTCCTGCGCGACACGGCCGGCGCTCTCGGTCTGCACGGCGCGGAGGTCGTGCAGTACTTCCGTCCGGAGATCGTCGGCATCCTGCTCGGCTCGCTCATCGCGGCGGTCGCGGCGAAGGAATTCAAGGGCCGCGGCGGCTCTTCCCCGATGATCCGCTTCCTTCTCGGCGTGTTCGTTATGATCGGCGCGCTGATGTTCCTCGGCTGCCCGCTGCGTATGGTCATCCGTATCGGCGGCGGCGACTGGAACGCCCTTGTCGGTCTTGTGGGCTTCATCGCGGGCATTCTCGTGGGCGTTGTGTTCCTCAAGAAGGGCTTCACGCTCGGCCGCAGCTATAAGCAGACGCTCGCCGAAGGCGCCGCCTTCCCGGTCGTTTATGTGCTGCTGTTCGTCCTCTGGCTCGCCGCTCCGGCGATCTTCAAGTTCTCCGAAAAAGGTCCCGGCAGCATGCATGCCGCGTGGGGTCTCGCGCTCGTCGCGGGTCTCGTCGTCGGCGCGCTCTGCCAGCGCAGCCGTATGTGCATGGTCGGCGGCATCCGCAACGCCGTCATGTTCAAGGACTTCGGCCTTGTCGCCGGCTTCGTGACGATCATTCTCACGGTGCTCGTCGGCAATCTCATTCTCGGCAAGTTCAACCCCGGCTTCACCGGCCAGCCCGTTGCGCACAACGATGGTCTCTGGAACTTCCTCGGCACCGCCCTCATGGGCTGGGGCTGCGTCCTGCTCGGCGGCTGCCCGCTGCGTCAGCTCATTCTCGCCGGCCAGGGCGAGAGCGACAGCGCCGTCACCGTTCTCGGCATGATGTGCGGCGCGGCGTTCTGCCACAACCTGAAGCTCGCCTCCTCTGCCGACGGCCCGACCGGCAACGGCAAGATCGCGGTGATCGTCGGCTTCATCGTGGTGCTCGTGGTCTCCCTGCTCTTCACGAAGAAGGCGGAGGAATAAGCCCATGAAAACCGTTGATGCGAGAGGCTTTGCCTGCCCCCAGCCGGTCATCATGGCCCAGAAGGCCATCAAGGCGGACGCTCCCGGCGAGCTGCAGGTGCTTGTCGATAACAAGTGCGCCGTCGAAAACGTCACGCGCTTCGGCGAAAGCCAGGGCTATACCGTGACCGCAGCCGATAACGGCGGCGACGAATTCACCGTTACGCTGCGCAAATAACCTTACCCCCTTCACGGCTCTCCCGCGTTCATGGCGGGAGGGCCGTTTTATCTGCCAAATCAGCCCATTTGCCGCCAAATCTTGACCAATGCGGCAAAGTCTGATAGAATAACAAAGATTCCTCGTGAGTGATAAGGAGGCTGTACCATGCCCCGAGATTATCCGGAATACGAAGACGAGTCCACGGAGGAGACCTACCGCGACCCGCTCAAGCCGTTTCTGATCGCACTCGTTGTGCTCCTTCTCCTGTTTGCCGCTATCATCGTATTGCTTTACATGCGTCTGCAGACCGCGAACTCCCGCGCCGAAACGCTCTCGCAGGAGCTGACGGCCGTGCAGGTGCAGCTTGACGATCTGCGCGCGCAGCGGGCCGCCGAGACGCCGACGCCCACGCCGACCGAAGCGCCCACACCCACCCCGGAGCCGACGCCGGAGCCCACCGCTACGCCGGAGCCCACGCCGGAACCGACGCCCACGCCCGCCCCGCTCCTGCGCGACACGATCACCGCCGAGATGCTCGGCTACGTCTACCGTCCGGCGGATGAGTTCTGGTATGACGAGGCAAAGGCCGCCGCCGTCATCCCGTACATGCTTGCCGTTCACTACGGCCCCGGCATGGACTGGGGTGAGAACATGGCGCTCAACATGGGCGACACGGTGGAGATCCTCGCCAAGCAGAACGGCTGGGTGCTCCTGCGCACCGCCGACGGTCGCTACGGCTGGGCCGCCGGTGAGCTGCTGCGCGAAACGACCGACGCCCCCGCGGCGACGGCAACGCCCGCCGCGCCGGTCAACCCCGCCGATCCGGCCGTGCCGGTCGCTCCCGCGACGGCGGCTCCGGCGGCTGCCCCGACGCCGGATTATACCGAGGTCTCCAATCCCGATCTCCAATAAGGACATACGAAAAATCCTCTCTCTGCGCTGTGCAGAGAGAGGATCTTCTTTTATGACGGGCAGCGCCGCGAAAGGCGGCGGGGCTGCTCTTATTTTTTGCTGTCCGGCACGATCACCGTGGCAAAATAGCTGATCTTCTCCGGCAGGCCGGTCATCGTCTCGAACACCTGCTGCGTGGGCAGGCCGCAGTCGGCGACCATGGCGGAATCCTCCGCCAAACCGTGCCGCGAGAGCGCCGCGGCGGTCTCGCCGATGGCTTTGCCGGACTTCATCAGCACCTTGGTGCCGGGCTGGGCAAGCGCGGTATCGAGATCGGACGCTCCGGCGGGATAGATATGCAGCGGCAGCTCCATCTCCGTGAGACTCCGGCCGAGCGCCGCGGCCACGGCGGAAAAGCTCGCAACGCCGGGGACCATGCGCGTATCGTATCCGCGGCGGCGCAGCTCGTCGAGCACATAATACGCCGTGGCGTAGATGGACACATCGCCGAGATTCACCATGGCGACGTCCCGTCCGGCGTCGAGCTCCGGCGCGATGGCGTCCGCGGCATGCGCGTACCCCGCGGCGCGGACGGCAGCGTCGCGCGACATGGCGAACGAGAGCGGCAGAACGGTCTTTCCGCCGAGCTCTGCCGCGCCCTGCGCGATGGAAAGCGCGAGCATCTCGCCCGAAGCGGTCTGCGGCGCGGCGATCACGGGGCAGGCCTCCAGCACGGCGCACGCCTCGCGCGTCATCCACATGGGATCGCCGGGGCCGACGCCTACGGCGTAAAACATTCCTTTCACAGCGTCCATCCTTCCGTTTTCGCGTCGAGTACCGCGAGCCCCGCGGTCTTCGCGCGCGCGAGAAGCGGCGCGTTCGGCGTCCGGGCGGCATCTCCCGCGAGGAGGATCCTTCCGCAGCGGCGCATCGTTTCAAACGCTTTTTCGTATACGGCATCGTCCGGCGCGGCGAACGCCGGCACGGAGACCGTTTCCGCGGCGAGCAGCCGCGCGAGCCGGTAGTCCACATCGTTTTCGTACAGCACGCCGGTCGCAAACGGGACGTTCTCGCGCTGGAGCTTCCGGTACACGGATATGCCCGTCCCCGCGCCCGCGAGCACGAACACCTCCGGCGTGTCGCCGGCAGGCTTTTTGAGCTCGATGCTGCCGAAGAGCGGATCGAAGTAACCGTCCTCGATGTCGTACAGCTTGCGGATGGCCTGCTCCTCGAACACCTCGCCGGGCGCGCCGAAGCCGAACTGCGTGTCGCCATTCACGGTGAGGATGCGGTCGGCCACCTTCTCCGCGAGATCGATCTCGTGGAGCGACATGATGACCGTAATGTTCTTTTTGCGCGCCATGCGCGTGAGGATGGTGAGCAGGTCGAGCTTGTGGCGCACGTCGAGGAACGACGTCGGCTCATCGAGCAGTATCATCTCCGGCTGCTGGGCGATGGCGCGCGCGAGCAGCACGCGCTGGCGCTGGCCGTCGCTGATGGCGTTGAAGTCGCGCTCGGCAAGCTCGAGCGCGTGGACGGTCTCCATCGCTTCGTCCACGATGCGCTGGTCCTCACCGCGGAGCACGCCGAGCCGCCCGGTGTACGGGTACCGGCCGGTGGCCACAACGTCGCGGCAGGTCGTGAGCTCGACCTTGATGCGCTCGGTGAGGATCACGGCGAGCTTTTTGGAGAGCTCGCGATAGGTGATCGTCTGCATATCCCGTTCCTCGAGAAAGATCTTCCCCCGGATCGGTTCCAGGTCACGCGCGATGGTCTTGAGCAGCGTGGATTTGCCCGCGCCGTTCGGGCCGATGAGCGCGATGATCTCGCCCTTCTGTACTTTGACGGAGATATCGCGGATGACCGGCACCTTATGGTAGCCGATCGTGAGATCGTCGATCACAAAATAGGGCGTATCCGTCATTTCCGTCCTCCCTTCCGGCGCAGCATCATGTAGATAACGACCGGCGCGCCGAAAATGGACGTGACGGTGCTGATGTTCAGCTCCGTCGGCGCGAAGGCCGTGCGCGCGATGAGATCGCACAGCATACAGAATACGCCGCCGCCTAAGAATGTGGCCGGTATGACCACGAGCGGCTTGGATGTGTTCAGACAGTGCCGGATGAGGAACGGCACGGCGATGCCGACAAACGAGATCGGTCCGGCAAACGCCGTCACCGTGGCGGAGAGGATGCTCGAGAGCACGATCAGCGCCGTGCGGAACGCCTTGATGTTCACGCCCATGCTCTGGGCATACGCCTCGCCGAGCTGGTACGCGCCGATGGGCTTGGCCATGAGAAACGTAGCGCCGCCGGTGATGCCGACGACCGTGGCCGCCACGCCGACGTTGCTCCAGTTCATGCCGGAGAAGCTGCCCTTGGACCAGTTGTGCAGGTTCACGATATCGGAATCCGCCGCGAACGTCACGGTAAAGTCCGTGATGGCGGTGCAGATGTAGCCGATCATGATGCCCGCGACGAGCAGCGTGGACATGCTCGGGATGCGCCGCGAGAAGAGCAGGATGAATCCCACCGAGAGCAGCGAGCCGACGAACGCCGCAAGGATCAGCGTATACGACGACACGACGCCGAAGAGCTGGATGAAATAGATCATCGCGAACGCGACGACCATTTTCGCGCCGCTCGAAATGCCGAGCACGAACGGTCCGGCGATCGGGTTTTCAAAGAACGTCTGCAGCAGGAAGCCCGCGAGCGAGAGCGCTCCGCCGAGGATCGCCGCCATGAGGATGCGCGGCAGGCGGATCTTCCAGATGATATTCACCTCCGTGGGATTGCCGGTCTTGGTGAACAGGATCTCCACGATCCGCTCGAGCGGGATGGGGATGTTGCCGATGTTGATGTTCAGCACCGTGATGAGGCAGAAGGCGGCAATGAGCACGAAAAACACGAGCGCATACCGGGCGCGCCGCCGTGCCTGATGCACGAGATACGCCCCGGCTTGCGCCGGGGCGGTATTCGTATTGACGGTTTTTTCTGTCATAGTTTTCAGGAAACGCGGGTCAGGAACGTCATGTCGCTCTCCGCACCGCCGGTGAGAGCGAGATGGATGTCCCGGATCATTTTGCCGACAATGTCCGTGGCCTGATAGAACGATTTGCCCGTGCACCAGACGTTGCCCTCCTGCACGGCCTTGAAGTCGGCAAACAGGGCGTCTTTGGCGAGCAGCTCATTGATGCTCGAGATGGGCGCGTCGATGGAGGCGTTGTAGATAAGCACATCGGCGTCCACGGCGGTGCCGTAGAACGTCTCCATGGTAACGGAAACGGAGGTGTTCGTCTGGTCGGTCACGAAGTTTTCAAAGGCATAGCGGCCGCCCGCGAGCTCGATCATCTTGGGAATATAGTCGGTGGGCTTGCGGATGACGATGGAGCCGTCGGAGTTCACGAAGAAAAATGCGACGGTCTTTCCGGTGTTCTCAAAGTCCTTGAGCTGCGTGATGATGGCGGCCTGCTGGTCAAAAAACTCCGCTGCCTCGGCATCCTTGCCGACAAGCGCGGCATAGAGCTTGATCCATTCGGTGCGGCCGAGCGGGTGCTGCTCATAGCTGGAGCGGTCCACCAGCACGGGGATGCCGAGATCCTCGATCATCTCCTTGACCTTGGGCGTGTGGTAGATCATCGTGGACTCGATCGCCAGATCGCACTCCTCGTCGATCAGGCGCTCATAGTCGGGCTCGCTGTACTTGCCGGCGAACTCGATATCGCCGCGCTGCATCGCCTCAACGGCCGCGTCGATGTACCAGCCGGACTCGCGCGTGCCGGTGAGCCGGATGTGGTCGAGCGCGTCCACGGCGGCGAAGAGCGACATGGCGGAGGTAGCCGCAAGATAGATCTTGTCCAGCGGCTGCTGCAGCACCGTGACGGAGCTGTCCATCTTCGCCGGTACCGCCGCGCCCTCCGGCACGACGAGGAAGTCGCCGCCGTTGTCGATGCGGATGAGCGTGTATCCGCCCTCATAACGGAAAAGGCGGAATACCGTGGCGTACTTGAGCGGTGACTCTTCGGTGAAAGTCAGCCCTTCGATGACCGGCGCGTCAGCCGGAGCCGCGGCGGGGTCTTCCGCCGCAGGGACCTCGGCCGCGGCAGCCGTCGGAGCGGCGGTCGCCCCGGCGGCTGCGGGAGTTGTGCTCCCGCAGCCGGACATGACGGTCAAAAGCAGCGTCAGCGCCAGAAGAAGCGCCGAAATTCTCTTTGTCGTGTGTTTCATGCATTAACCCTCCCGGGAGGTAATTTCACGGATCATGCGCTCGGCGGTCGTCTCGTCGCCGAAGAGGATGCCGTAGAGCCGCAGCCAGTCGGCCTGCGCAAGAGCGTCGGCCTCGTCGGCGGAGCGGTCGATGAGCATCGGGATGTCGAGCACGGCGAAGCGGTCGGCCAAATCGTACAGACGGTCGCGATACTCCACCGCCGTCAGGCTCTCCGCGTCAGCGGGGGCGGTCTGCTTGCGCTCGGTGAGCGTTTCCCCGCTCAGCGGCAGGAGCTTGCCGGACGTGATCGCGAGATCGGTCTTGTTCTGCACGAGCTTCTTGTACTCGGGCTTATCCCAGCTGCCGCCGTACAGCACGCTGCCGTCGGCAAGACCCTTGCTGAGGATCTCGTTCTCGCTCGTCTCCGCGCCGAACACCTTGACAAGGTTCAGCGCTTCAAAGATCTCAAAGGTATCGACGGGCGTTTCGTCCATCAGATAGATGCTCTTCGCCGGCAGCGTCACGATGATGAGCTGCTTTTCAAGGCCCGCGGGGAGCTCCGTTCCTTCCGGAACGAACAGATAGCGCAGGACGTTCTGCTTATAGAGCCCGGCGACGTAGTCGGCCTTGATCTGCGCGTTGTCGGCGCTCTCTTCCTCGACGACGGCTTCTTCCGTGCCGTCGGACGCGGCGGCGCTGTCCGCCTTGGCGATCTCAGCCTTCGCCTCGTCGGTGTCGAGCACCGTGTCGCTTATGACGTCGATCTCCGCGAGGACGATGTTGCCCTCATAGCGGAAGAGCTTGAGATACTGCGCGTGCTCGAGCTTGATCTCCTCCTGGAACGTGAGACCCATGATCTCGGGCGCCTCGGTGCTGAGCGTTTTGCCGTCGGTGTTGTCCTTCTGGTTGTTCGCGTTCGTCTTGAGCTGCACGAAGATGATGTACTCGATCTCGTGCGCGGAGGACATCTTGGTGGTCATGCCGAGAACGCGGTTGTTCTTGTTGAGCTCCACGGGGATCGTGAAGGTGCTGCCGTCGTTGGAGTAATAGGTGTTGCCGGAGGCCTTCACATAGGAGTACTGCGGCGGGTTGCCGCTGCTGCTCACGAAGCGGATGGTAGCGTACGCCTGGCCGTTCTTCACCGTGACCTTGTCGCACACGATGCGCGCGCGGCCGGAGCCGCCGGAGAAGGAGAAGCTGTCGGGTGCGTAGACGCCGTCCTTGAGCGTCGTGCTGTTATCCACGCGGGAGGTGGAGCCGCTGGTGTCGGTTTCGTGATCGGATTCGTTGTCCGGATTGGTGGGGTTCGGGGTAGGCGTCGGCGTCGGGGTCGGCGTGGGTGTCGGAGTGACAGGGTCGGCCGCGTCGCCGATCTTCTTGAGCGAATCGGAGCGGAACGTCACCGTGCGGTCGTACCAGATGTTGTTTTTCAGGCTGTGCGAGGAGATGATGAGGGGCTTGTCGAGCTCAGACACGGGGATGGTGTAGGTGTACTTGCCGTTTTCGTCCACGGCGAAGGGCGCCCAGTTGTCCTTGTCCTTCTCGGCCTCGTCGCCCGTGCCGGGGTAAATGTAATCGTAGCCGGTGCCGCTGAGCGTCAGCGTGGCCATGATCGCGCCGTTCACAACGTTGAGCTTCGTGTCGATGATCTTGAACATCGCCGCGTCGCACTCGGCCGCGGCGGAATACTTGCCGTCCTCGGCGGTGCGCTTGAGATTTTCGATGTCCAGCGTGATGCTGCGGTCGTACCACTTGTCGTTCTTATGGCTGTGAGAGGTGACGGCCAGCGGGTTCGTCAGCTTATCCACCGTGATGGTGTAGGTGTGCCAGTTGTCGCGCGTCTCGCCGTCGATCGTGCCGCTCACGACCTTGGCGGGAGCCCACTCGCTCTTACCGGCCGCGTCGGCCTGCGTGCCGGTGCCGGGGTAGAGGTAATCGTAGCTGGTGCCGTTGAGCGTGAGCGTCAGCTGATACTTGCCGTCCTTCGCCGTGATGACGACGCGGCGCACCTTGAACATCGCAGCGCCGGTCTCGGCGGTGGTGGTGTAGGTGGTGCCGTCCTTGATGACCGAGCTCGGGTCGCTCGGATCGACCGGATCGACGGGGTCGGAACCGCCGCTCAGGCGCGGCAGGAAGCGCGGCAGCAGGAGCTGATCCTGCTTCGTGCTCCACGCTCCGCTCTTGCTGCAGCTCACAAACGGGATGGCTTCCGCAAGGGCGCTCTTCGGCAGCGTGACGGAGAACACGCGGTAGCTATAGGGATCGTCCGCGTTGAGGATGCCGGCGGAGACCGCGTTGGCCTCGCGCGTCGCCTCGTCGTCGCTCACGGAGCCGAAGTACAGTTTGCTGTAGCCGCTGGTGCGGGTGACATACCGGATGGTGATCGTATCGCCGGACACGGTCAGCGTCGCGCCCGCGTCAACGGGGATGACGCCGTTTTTCGTGTCGGCGTAGCCGAAGAGGTCGTACACGCCGTCCGTGAAGGCGGAGGCGTCAAACGTGCCGTTGAAGTTCGGGACGTTCAGGAAGTAGGACTGCGAGGTATCCCACGAGTTATCGGAGAAGCCGACCGTCGCGGGCGTGTAGGAGCCCTGCCGCTCGGCGTTCACGGTGTAAACGAACGTCGTGGTGCCGTCGGGGTTCTGCGTGCCGGTGACATAGCCGGATTTATCCTTATCGTTGCGGTCGCCCAAATACAGCTTGTCCGGCGTCTTGGAGGAATTGTTGCCGGCCGCCTTGCCGGTGATGGTGCAGGTGATGGTCGTGCCCTTGAGCACCGCGGAGGAAGAGGAGATCTTGAAGCTCTGCTCCACCCGGCTGCCGCCGGCAAGCAGACGGATACCGGCATCGTCCAGCCGCGTCTCGGTATCGTCCGTCAGACGGGGCAGATAGTCGGTGAGGACCAGATAATCCTGCTTCTCCAGCCAGCCGTTCGTATCCTGATACCACAGCGGCGAATGGCGCACGAAGGGGATCTTGTCGCCGAGCGCGCTCTTCGGGAGCGTGATATAGAATACCTTGTAGTTCATGCCGATGGGCTCATAGTCGGCGTTGCCGATCGCATTCGCCTCGCGGGTGGCCATCGGGTCGGTCACAAGGCCCATGTAGATCTTGTCGGTATCGCTCGCGCGGGTGACCCACTTGATCGTGACGGTGTCGCCGGAAACGGTCAGCGTGGACTGCGTGTCCACGGGGAAGCCGCGGTTGTCGACCTTGTCGAGATAGGGGTAGGCGTTGCCGTAGAGGTCGTACACGCCGTCGGTGTAATAGCTCGGGTCAAACGCGCGGCCAAAGCTCGGGATGTTCAGGAAGAAATCCTGGTTCTCGTCCCAGCTGCCGTCGGCAAAGCCGATGACAACGGGGATGGAGGTCCCCTGCTTGTCCGCGGAGACGCCGAACGAGAAGGTCGTCTGCAGACCGTTCACGCTGCCGGAAACGGCGGAGGACTTGTCCTTATCGTCGCGGCTGCCGAGATAGAGCTTCACCGCGGGCTTTCCGGCGTGGACGCCGGTCATTTCGCCGGTGATGGTGCAGTAGATCGTATCGCCGATGAGCGCGGCGGTGGAGGAGCTGATCTTGAAGCTCGACTCGTTGAAGCCGCCGGCGGCGACCATCTTCATTTCGGCATCGGAGATCTCCGTGCCGGTGTCGCAGTCTCCGTCCGCAGGGATGGAGATCACGAGGTCTTTGGTAGTATACCAGCCGCCGTCCGGCTTGCCGAGGGCGATGGGCATGGGCGTGCCGCGGTAGGACGCGGGCAGCTCAAACTCGAACACCCAGCCGCCGTCGCTGCGCGCCGTGCCCTGCACATAGGGGGACTTGAACGCATCGTCCTTGGAGCCGAAGTACAGCTTGTCGAACGAGGTGTTGGCGGTCTCAAAGCGGATGAGCAGCTTTTCGCCCGCGACGACCATGCCGGTCTTCGCGGCGGTGAGCATCTTGAATTCCGCGTTGTCCTCGGCCTTCAGAACCTTGATGCCGGCTTCCTTCAGATTGTCGGGCAGCTTCGGGATCGCGGGCGCGGCCTCCGGCTTCTTATCCGGGTCCTCGCCCGAGCCGGTGCCTTCGGGGATATCGGCGGGGACGATGAGCTCAAGCTCGCTGGAGTTATAGGGGCTTCTCGCGGTGAGATCACTCTTGAGGATGCAGACCGGTACGCGCGTGCCGGCAGCGCTCTCGGGGAGCGTGAAGTGGTAGGTCTGCGTGCTCGTTCCGGCCACACCGGCCACGACGCCGAACGCGCCGCCCGCGTCAAGCTGCGCGACGAGCTCCGTGCGCGTGCCGAAATAGAGGTACGAGTAAGTGAACGCGCCGCTCGCCGCGGGGTTCACCTGCACCGTGACGTAAATTTTGCCGCCGTATTTAACGGCAGAGGCCGTCTCGATCTTGAACATGGGGTAGACCTTATCGGCGCCCTGCTTGGCGACGAACAGCTTGCCGCTCATGTCCTTCTCGTCCATCGGCGCGGCGGGATAGCTCACCGCCGTGGGAACTGCCGGTTCCGGCGTGGCGGTCGGCTCTGCCGTCGGCGTGGCGGTCGGCTTCTCCGTCGCGGGAGTCTCGGTCGTTTCGGCCGTCGGCGTCGGCGCGGCCGTGGGAGTTGTCTCCGTTCCGGCCGTGGTCTCCGCCGCGGGGGTGGCCGCAGGAGCCGCAGTCGCTTCCTCCGTCGCCGCGGGAGAGGTCTCCGCGGTCGGCGTCACGGCGCCTGCGCTGCCGGTGTCGTCCGCGGCGAGCGCCGGGACAACATTCCCCAGCGCCAGACAGACCACGAGCAGCAGCACAACGATCCTGGACATTGTTTTGTGCATCTTGATGCCCTCCTAAATGATCTCATGGGAAAATCTCGCAAAAATTCAGACGCTCCTCCCGGAAAAACAAAATCAGAGCAGCCCATAGGCTGCTCTGACGGTATTTTCAGAATAATAGCGTTTTAATCGGAAACATACCGTTCCAGGCAAATATCCGCCGGGAAGCGGTATTCATCCGGTGAAATATCCTGACTCCGTTTCCTCGCTCGCCCGCCTTCCCGGTTTCCCAGTGGCATAACGGGGTCGCTCCGCGTTACAGTTGCCGTTACAGTCCGTGATTCTCACACGGTTCCTTCATTCGGATGTTTCTATTCAATTTTACGGGAGATTCATCCATGTATAGCAAGTATAGCATAAACATGATAGCTTTGCAATATATGTTCCCGCAGAATTTCCGAAAAAACGACATGAGGAAAGGCGCTCAGTCCCTCCGGTCGAGGATGCGGTACACGAGCTCCATGTCCAGCCCCTCGCGCACGACCTGCGCGAGCTTGTCGTACTGCTCCTCGCGGTAGGCCACGGGGTCGAAAGCGCCGAGAATAGAGGGACTCAGCCCCTTTTTGCGGCAGAGCGCGCCGAGCACGGCGTCGGCGACGCCGGGAGCGTCGAAAATGCCGTGGATATAGCTGCCGTACACGTTTCCGCCCCCGGTGACGACGCCGCGCGCTTCCCGGCTGCGTCCCATATGGATTTCATATCCTTCGTACGAAAAACCGTTCAGGCAGGCAAGCTCTCCCGCCACGCCGGAGAACGTTCCGCGCGTCTGCGTCTGCACCTTTTCGCCCCGAAAAACGGTGTCCATATCGAGAAGACCCATGCCCGCGATGTCCGTGATGCCCGCGGCTTCGACCTGCTCGGGGTCGGAAACGCTCCGGCCAAGCATCTGGTATCCGCCGCAGATGCCGAAAACGAGCGTCCCGCCGTCCGCGGCCTTCAGGATCGCCGCCTCCAGCCCGCTCTCGCGCAGCCATTTGAGATCGGCGATGGTGCTCTTCG
>OLXF01000646.1_pt1 | contig 14334 bp, 4 predicted proteins | sample 1673471 | NCBI WGS metagenome assembly OLXF01 (sample SAMEA103958113, study PRJEB25191) | human gut metagenome
GAATTTGAAAAGGACACGGAGAAGAAAGGTCTGGGAACCCCTGCAACGCGCGCTGCGATTCTGGAAAAGCTGGTATCCGCCGGCTATGTGCAGCGTAAAGGCAAGCAGATGATTCCAACGGAGGACGGTGTGGCCGCGATCCGTAATATCCCGGGCTACCTGAAATCTGCCAGCATGACAGCCGAATGGGAAAATGACCTGCTGCGGATGGAGCGCGGCGAGATCAAGCCATATGATTTTATGCAGGGCATCCACGGATTGCTCGATAAAATGCTGGCTGACCTGCGGCAGATTCCTACCGTCGTGGTGGCTCCCTATCATAATAAGGTAAGCGTAGGTAGCTGCCCGGTCTGCGGCAACCCTGTACATGAGAGCAAACTCGGCTTTTTTTGTGCAGACCGCAGCTGCAAATTTGCGCTTTGGAAAGAAAGCAGATACTTGTCCAACATGAGAAAGACGCTGGACAGGAAGATGGCGGCAGACCTTTTGAAGAAAGGCCGCACCCATGTAAAAGACTTTTGTTCCGTGAAAAAAGACAAGATGTTTGCTGCTGACCTTGTGATGCGCGTTGAAGATGGCCGCGCACAGTACAGCTTGGAATTTCCCAAAACACCAATGAAAACGAAAACGTAAAGGAGGTTTGACCCTTGCCACAGATTAACGATATTCGAGAATTGGCGCAGCAGAACGCCCGGTATGTCAGTAACTCGCCACAGGACTGGATGAGTTATCTGGATGTAGCGGCGCGGCTGTACCGATATTCGTTTACCGATGCGCTCCTGATCCACGCGCAGCGGCCCGATGCAACCGCCTGCGCAGAACTGGAACTCTGGAATCAGAAAATGAGCCGATGGGTCAACCGTGGCGCAAAAGGCATCGCGCTTCTGGATGATACCGGACCGCGTACCAGACTGCGGTATGTGTTCGATATTGCTGACACCCATCTGGTGCGCGGCGGAAAAACACCGCTCTTATGGAATCTGGACAGCCACGAGCATGAGCAGACGATCTTAGACCATCTGGCAGATACCTATGGCTTATCCCAGACAGACAGCATGAATGCTGCCCTGCTGGAGCTGGCACAGCAGTTGACCGCCGACAATCTGGATGAAGCGATGGACGGTCTGGCTTATGAGGTGGCGGATACGTTTCTGGAAGAACTGGACGAAGATAACATCCGTGTCCGCTTCCGGGAACTGATGACCAACAGTATCTTCTATACGCTTTCCCGCCGTTGTGGGCAGGAGCCTATGGATGCGCTGGACGATGATGACTTTATCCGCATCGTGGATTTCAACAAGCTGCCGGTGCTGTCGTTCCTTGGCAACGCGGTTTCCGAACAGTGCGAAGCGGTTCTTTTTGACATTGGCCGAGAGATGCGGAAAATTTACAAAAAAGAAATCACGCAGCAGCTTGAAAAATCCGTTGACAGCTTGTATAATACCAATACGGACTTTAGCGCATTAAAGCGCGAAACCAAAGAAAACACGACCAAAGGAGGACAAGAAAATGGAGTTGACGTATTACCGCAAGGGAGATTATCTGTTCCCGAATCTGGCCGTGAAGGACGAGCCGCAGACCATCGGGAAGTACGGGATGCTGCGCAGGACGTACCTGAAAGAGAACCGCAAGAACTGGTATCAGAGTATGCTGATGAGCGGCAAACTGAACCAGCATCTGGCGCAGATCGGGGAAGCAGCGGAGAGTCGGGTGGAAACCCTGCTGGACAGCCTGAACGAGAAGTTTCCGGCACCGAGCAAGGAGAAAGACCCGCTGGCATGGGCGGCACATCAGAACAGCCTGACGGCGATGGCAGAAGAAATCGTCTTGAAGGAATTGGTATACAATTAACCGAACCGACAACAGAACAGGATTTGAGCGAAGCAGAGGAAGAAATTGCCTCTGCTTTTTCTTTGCCTGATCTGCCGACCGTGGAACAGCAGATCCGCGCCATTGAAGCACCGATCCAGGCGCGGTATGCGGATGAAATTGCACTTGATTCCGAAGTGGTCGATGAAATCCTGCGCACGGGCAGTAATCGCAGCAAAGGTCAGCTTCGTCTGATCTACAATTTCATGGTTGAGAAAACCCCGGAAGAATACACGGAGTTCGTGAAAAACGAATATGGTACGGGCGGCAAAGGCTTTGAGATTGACGGTGCAAAGTATGCGGTCTGGTTCGACGATTTGGGACTGCGCATTGCAGCAGGTGACACGGCCAAGGGTGGCACGGTTGTCAATGCGTTTCTTTCGTGGGGGGATGTGAGCAACCGCATCCATGAACTGCTCCGGCAGGGCGAGTATGCGCCGCAGGCGGTTCTGGACGCTGCGCGGCAGAACGCCTTACAGGAACACGCGCAGACGTTGGCTTATATGGAACGTGATTTGGCCGATGGCGTTGCCGAAGCAGTGTTTCAGGATACAGAAATCTTCAGAGGTGGTTTCCCGGAATTGACGGACAGGCTGGCGGGCTTGCTGGATGATACGGATTTTCTGACTGACCTCAACGAGAGATTGTCTGCGTTGGGGGAAGCCTATGCCGAAGATAAAGACCTGATGCGGATGCACTTTTATAAGCCGGATAAAGTGGCAGCTCTGTTCCAGCAGTTTGCAAAGCCTTATCAGAACTACTCGGCGCGGGATGGCTTTCACTGGAATGAGTATAAGAAGTTCATCACGGAAGATGAAATCAATGCTTACTTCACACGGGGCAGCAATTATTCGGACAGTCGGCTGGCAATCTATTCGTTCTTCTTAAACCATGAAGATAAGAAAGAGCGGGCAGACTTTCTGAAAGACCATTACGGGATCGGCGGCAGTAGCCATGCACTCTGCGGGGCAGACGATTCTCACGAAGATCACGATGGCAGAGGCATTTCTTTGGAACGTGGTTCATATGGGAACCCGGATGCCAGTGTTCATCTGAACTGGAACCAGGCTGCAGGCCGAATTGACCGGCTGATCCGTGACAGTGAGTATTTGAAGCCGGCAGACTACTCCCGGATGCCTGCTTATGAGTGCGAGCGGATGGCAATGCGGGTGATGGGATTCTATCACCATCTGCCGAACGACGTGGAGCGGCCTTATCCGCAAGACCTTTACCATGAAGAAGGACGAAAGGCTCTCGTTGAAAAGCTGGAAGCCCCTGAACAGGCGGTGAAACTGCTGGAACAGATGGACAATGCACTGCTGTCCGTGCCGCTGGATTCGGAAGAATATGAGCGTAAGGCAGAATCCCTCTCTATCCTGCACCAGTATGTCGAGGGAACGTACACAATCTTCCCGGAAAAGAAGAGGGCTGTTGAGATTGCGGTTCCTGAACAGGGGCAGATGTCCATGTTTGACTTCATGGAGCAGGAAGCGCAATCGAAAGAGCAGTCAACCGCCGCAGCGGTTGAGGAACCCCGAAAAGATGTGCCCCTTGCAGATGAAAAGCCTTCGGAGCAGACGCTGCAGCCCCTGTCGCTGGATGCCGCCAACGAGTATAACACGCTGAAAGAGCGTTACCCGGATGCTCTGGTCGGCTATGAGCAGTACGGCAACTTTGAGTTCTACGGCGAGGATGCAAAGCGCGTTTCAGAACTTCTTGGCAGCAAGCTGTTGGAAAAGGAAACCGCACTCGGCAAGGTGGAGGTATCTGGTTTTCCGCGTGAACAGTGGGTTTCGCAGGCAATGAAGCTCTGGAAACAGGGGGAGAGCGTCTATCTGTCCGGCCAGCAGGAAGATGGAACCCATGCCCAAACGAAATACTTCCGCAGAGAGGAATATCTGCCTGTTAATACCATCATCGAACTGGACGATAGAGAGTTCCGTGTGGATTCGGTCAACTTTGAACAGGGAGCGGTCAGCTTGCAGGACATGACCCTTGCAAAAGAAGCCCGGTATCCGATTTTCCGAACGGAACAGCTGGAGTACATTCGGCATCTGTACGAACAGGCAGATGTACCGATGGAAGAAGCGGTTGAAATCACAGTCTTTACGGCTCTGCACAATGCGGGTGTGGCCTACGAGGATTTCTCCCCGGAGCAGATGGATGTGATCTATTCGGTGGCAGAATCGGGCGGCGAGTTGGAAGAACTGCTGAATCCCGACTTTCCGCCGGAACAGATGCAGTTGATCGCAGATGTGCAGAATCGAACGGATGCCATTAGCCGCGCAGCGGCAGAGGAAGCCCTTGAACCGCTGACGCAGCAGCCTATGACCCCGGCAGAGGTCAACCACGCGCGGCGGCAGCACAACCTTCCACTGGACAGTGAAGCAGAAACGGAACTGTCTGCACAGCCCAAAAAGGAGCCTATGAACTTCCGCATTACGGATGATGATCTCGGCGCAGGAGGGCCGAAAACAAAGTATAAAGCCAATGTGGAAGCGATTCGACTGCTGAAAACGCTGGATGCAGAGCAGCGGCAGGCCACAGCGGAGGAACAGGAAATCCTTTCCCGGTATGTTGGCTGGGGCGGCATTCCGCAGGCGTTCGATGAAAACAACGCAGAATGGTCGAAAGAGTATGCCGAACTACAGTCCCTGCTCACGGCAGATGAGTATAAGGAAGCCCGCGCCAGTACCCTGAATGCGTTTTACACTTCTCCTACGGTCATCAAGGCAATGTATGAAGCCCTGGGCAATATGGGATTGTCCAAAGGCAATGTGCTGGAACCGTCCTGTGGTGTCGGCAATTTCATGGGTCTGGTGCCGGACAGCATGGAGAAGATTCGGATGTACGGCGTGGAGCTGGATAGCATTTCGGGCCGCATTGCACAGCAGTTGTACCAGAAAAACAAGATTGCGGTGCAAGGCTTTGAAACCATGCAGTTCCCGGACAGCTTCTTTGACTGTGTTGTGGGTAACGTACCCTTCGGCAATTACAAAGTGCCGGATAAGCGGTATGACCGCCACAATTTCCTCATCCACGATTATTTTATCGCCAAGAGCCTTGACCTTGTGCGTCCGGGCGGTGTGGTAGCAGTGGTAACGTCCAGCGGTACGATGGATAAAAAGGATTCCTCTGTCCGTGAGTACCTTTCTAACCGTGCCGATCTGGTAGGCGCGATTCGACTGCCGAACAATGCGTTCCAGCGCAATGCCAACACGGGCGTGGTTGCTGACATTCTGTTCCTGCAGAAGCGTGACCGTGCAGCGGTGGAGCGGGCAGAGTGGGTAGACCTTGCCGAAACGCCGGAAGGATACTCCATCAACCAGTATTTTGCGCAGCATCCTGAAATGGTGCTGGGCGAGATCACCACGGAAAGCACCCAGTACGGCAAGCAGGAAACAACGGTCAAGCCCATCGAGGGCGCAGACCTTGCCGGGCAGTTAAAAGAGGCGGTCGGCAACATCCAGGCTGCCATCACGGAGCCGGAAATCTCCGACGATGAACTGGATGTGCAGGAAGAACCCATTCCGGCAGACCCAAATGTGAAGAATTTCAGCTTCACGAACGTGGACGGGCAGATTTACTACCGCGAAAACTCCTTTATGAATAAGGTGGAACTGCCTGCCGTAACTGCAGAGCGGGTGCTGGGTATGATCGCTCTGCGGGAAACCACCCGAAAACTGCTGGATTGTCAGCTGCATGATGGTTCGGATGCAGAAGTTCAGCTTTTGCAGAATGAACTGAAACAGCAGTACACCGCATTTAAGGCGCAGTATGGCCTTATCAACAGCACGGCCAACAAGCGGGCGTTCCGGCAGGACAGCAGCTATTGTCTGTTGGCATCACTGGAAATTCTGGACGAGGAGAAGAATCTCAAACGGCTTGCCGATATTTTTACCAAACGTACCATCCGTAAGCCGGAGCCTGTTACCTCGGTGGACACGCCAAGCGAAGCCCTAGCTCTTTCAATTGGAGAAAAAGCAAAGGTGGATGTGCCGTTTATGGCGCAGCTTTGCGGTAAACCGGAACAGGAAATCACGGATGAACTGGCAGGTGCGATTTTCCGAAATCCTGTGACACAGCAATGGGAAACCTCGGATGAATACCTGTCCGGCAACGTTCGTGAAAAACTGGCCACAGTAGAAACCTTTGCGGCAAACCATGCTGAATATCAAATCAATGTGGATTACCTGAAACGGGTACAGCCCAAAGACCTGGACGCTTCGGAAATCGAAGTGCGGCTTGGTGCAAACTGGGTAAAGCCGGAGTACATCACGCAGTTTATGAAGGAAGTGTTCAAAACCCCGAACTACTATGCCGGGATTGACATTAAGGCAACCTATTCCGAAATTTCAGGTGCATGGAACATTTCGGGTAAGTCGCTGGATCGCGGAAATCCGCTTGTCACCAACACTTACGGAACCCTGCGCGTCAACGGTTATAAGCTGCTGGAAGATGCACTGAATCTCCGGGATACCAAAATCTACGATACGATTCACGATGCGGATGGCGACCACCGTGTGCTGAATAAGCAGGAAACCATGCTTGCACAGCAGGCACAGGAATCCATTCGGGAAGCGTTTAAGCAGTGGATTTTCAAGGATTTAGACCGCCGCGAGGATTTGTGTGCGACCTATAACCGGATTTTCAATGCGATTCGTCCCCGTGAGTACGATGGCAGTCACATTCGCTTTGAGGGCATGACCCCGGAAATCTCTCTGATGCCGCACCAGAAAAATGCTGTGGCGCACATCCTGTACGGCAACAATACGCTGCTGGCACATTGCGTGGGCGCAGGCAAGACCTTCCAGATGATCGCTGCCGGCATGGAGAGCCGCAGGCTGGGCTTATCGCAGAAAAACCTCTATGTGGTGCCGAACCATCTCACAGAGCAGTGGGGCGCAGATTTCCTGCGGCTCTATCCCAATGCCAATGTGTTGGTGGCAACGAAGAAGGATTTTGAACCCAGCAATCGAAAGCAGTTCTGCTCCCGTATCGCAACCGGCGATTACGATGCCATCGTGATTGGTCATTCGCAGTTTGAGCGTGTGCCGCTTTCCCCGGAACGGCAGAAAGCCATTGTAGAGCGTCAGATCGACGATATTACGCTGGCTCTGGCCGATGCCCGGAGTGAGGATAGTCGCAGTTTTACGGTCAAGCAGATGGAAAAAACAAAGAAAATGCTGGAAGCAAAGCTGCAAAAGCTGAACGACCAGACGAGAAAGGATGATGTGGTTACATTTGAGGAACTGGGTGTTGACCGTCTGTTTGTGGACGAGTCACATTTCTATAAAAATATGTTTCTCTACACAAAAATGCGAAATATCGCAGGTATCGCCCAGACCGATGCACAGAAATCCAGCGATATGTTTGCAAAGTGTCAGTATCTGGACGAACTGACAGGCGGCAAGGGTGTGACCTTTGCAACCGGAACCCCGGTTAGCAACTCGATGGTGGAGCTGTACACCATTATGCGGTATCTCCAGTATGACACCCTGCAGAAGATGGGACTGAGCCACTTTGATGATTGGGCAGCGTCCTTTGGTGAAACCGTTACGGCAATCGAGCTTTCCCCGGAAGGAACCGGCTACCGTGCGAAAACACGTTTTGCCCGGTTCTTCAATCTGCCGGAGCTGATTTCTCTGTTCAAAGAATCCGCAGATGTGCAGACAGCGGATATGCTGAACCTGCCTGTGCCGCAAGCAGAGTACATCAACGAAGTGCTGAAACCGAGCGAGACACAGGAAGAAATGGTGAGTTCCTTTGCAGACCGTGCCGAGGCTGTACGCAACGGTAATGTGAATCCCAGATTCGATAATATGCTCAAGATCACCAACGATGGCCGAAAACTGGCACTCGACCAGAGGCTTATGAACGAGATGTTGCCGGACGAGCCGGAGAGTAAAGTGAATCGCTGTGTGGACAATGCGTTCAAGGTTTGGGAAGAATCTGCGTCGGACAAGGGAACACAGTTGATTTTTTGCGATTTATCGACACCAAAAGCTGATGGTACATTCAACGTCTACGATGATGTGCGGGAGAAGCTGGTGGCGAAAGGTGTTCCCCGTGAAGAAGTGGCATTCGTTCACGAGTATAACACGGAAACCAAAAAGGCTGACCTGTTTGCAAAGGTGCGCGCCGGACAGGTTCGTATCCTGATGGGGTCTACGCCGAAACTTGGCGCAGGAACCAATATTCAGGATCGGCTGATTGCCCTGCATCATCTGGATTGCCCGTGGAAGCCGTCTGACCTAGAACAGCAGGAAGGACGTATTCTCCGGCAGGGAAACCGGAATAAGCAGGTGAAAATCTATCGTTATGTCACGGAAAATACGTTTGATTCGTATATGTGGCAGATTCTGGAAAATAAACAGAAGTTTATAAGCCAGATTATGACATCCAAGTCGCCTGTCCGTGCCTGCGATGATGTGGACGATACCGCGCTGTCCTATGCCGAAATCAAGGCACTGGCAACGGGCAATCCCTACATCAAGGAAAAGATGGACTTGGATATTCAGGTCAGCAAACTGAAACTGCTGAAAGCCAATCACACCAGTCAGATTTATAGCCTGGAATCGGATATTGCGCGCCGCTATCCGCGAGAAATCGCTGTGGCACAGGGTCAGATCGAAGCACTGAAAACGGATATGGAAGCGGCAAAACCGCTTCTGGCGCAGGATAAAGACCACTTCTCTATGGAAATCGGTGGCAAGGTGTACACCGAACGCAAGGAAGCAGGTGCAGCCATTATCGAGGCTTGTAAGGCTTTGAAGGCGGCTGGCACCGAGGGCAGGATCGGGAGCTACGGTGCGTTTGAACTGCACTCCCGGTTTGACAACTTCGATAAGGTGTTCCGCTTGTCCATCAAAGGCGTGTGGAACTATTCGATGGAAGTCGGCAAAGACCCGCAGGGTAATATCCTGCGCGTTACCAATGCACTGGCAGGCATCGAAAGAGCATTGCCGCAGGTGGAACGCAGACTGGAAAATCTGGAACAGCAGTTGGCGCAGGCAAAGGAAGAAGCCAAACGTCCTTTTGCGCAGGAAGCAGAATTGGCCGAAAAATCTGCGCGCCTTGCGGAGCTGAACTCTCTGCTCAACATGGATGAAAAGGGTAGTGAGGATGCGCTGGGAGTGGATGAGGATGCAGCCGAAACCGAAGTCGCAGATAGGCCGCGCCAGCCTGTGAACTATGCAGGCCGTGTTGCAGAGCGCACTGCGGACAATGTGCGGAAACCCTCTGTGCTGGCGCAGCTTCATGCAAAACAGGCAGAGCGCAGCGCAGAACCGCAGAAATCCCAGAAGCGGAAAAGTCACGATATGGAACTGTAAATGAGAGCAGCCCCGTCAGTTTTGTCTGGCGGGGCATTTTTTTTGAAGGAGGGCATTTGCTGACATTAACACCGATCAATTTGAAAACGGCAAACGCATTTGTGCAGCAGCATCACCGCCACCATAAACCGACGCGAGGACATAAGTTCTCCATTGGCGTATCGGACAATGGCGCATTGGTGGGGGTTGCCATCTGCGGCAGACCCGTGGCACGGCGGCTGGACGATGGCTACACGCTGGAAGTCAACCGTCTATGTACGAATGGAACGCCGAACGCTTGCAGTATTTTGTATGCGGCGGCATACCGTGCAGCACGGGCCATGGGTTACAACAAAGTGATCACATATATTCTGGACACGGAGAATGGCAGCTCCCTGAAAGCTGCCGGCTACACCTGTGAGGGCAGAGCCGGAGGCTTGGAATGGAACGGCGCGAAGGCACCGAAACAGGCTGACCAATATCCGCGCCAGATGAAAACACGATGGGTCAAGAAAAAGGAGGGTTTGCATGGCAGTTGACCGCAAACAGCAGATGAAAGAAATCACGGAACGGTTGGAACAGGGTGTAAAGGACATTTTTACATCGGAAATGTACACGACGTATCTGCGCACGATGGCAAAATTCCATAATTACAGCTTCAATAATACGCTACTGATTGCTATGCAGCGGCCTGATGCCACACTGGTGGCAGGGTTTAACGCATGGAAGAATAAGTTCAACCGTTACGTCAAAAAAGGCGAAAAGGGCATCCAGATCATTGCTCCGGCTCCCATCAAGGAAGTGGAAGAACGCGAGAAAATCGACAAGGATACGGGCCTGGCTGTGCTGAACGAAAACGGTGAGCCGGAAATGGAACGTGTGGAGTATGTGGTTCCGCGCTTCCGAGTGACGACGGTTTTTGATGTTTCACAGACCGATGGGGAACCGATTCCGTCGCTGGAAGTGAACGAACTGACGGCCAGCGTCAAAGACTATGCGCTGCTTACGGCGGCAATCGAGCAGGTATCGCCTGTGCCGATGCGGTTTGATGAAATCGAAGGGGATGCCAAAGGCTATTACAGTGATGCAGACAAAGAAATCTGCATTCAGGTCGGCATGGGCGAGAGCCAGACCATAAAGACGATGATCCACGAGGTTGCTCATGCGATGCTGCATAACAGCGATTTGATGAAACAGCGTGGCGAAGAAAAAGACAGGCTCACGAAAGAAACCGAAGCCGAAAGCATCGCATTTACGGTCTGCTCGGCTCTGGGTATTGATACGTCCGATTATTCGTTTCCGTATGTGGCAAGCTGGGCCAGCGGCAAGGAAATGAAGGAATTGAAAGATTCGATGGATACGATTCGATTGACCGCAGCCGACTTTCTGGAAAAGCTGGAAGCGGCAGTCGCGGAAAGGAGCGCAGAGCGCATGACCGCGATGCAGTATGCGGAAAAGCTGATTGCCAATAAGGAGCAGGAAAAAACGATTTTTGATGATGAGCAGCGAAACCTCATCGTAAATTTCGCCTTCAAACTGGATGACCGGGCGGCAACGGAAGAACTGGTGAACGGTATTGCAGCTGCAGTGGCCGAGGATGACAAAGAAGAAGTCAACCGCCTGATGTACGATGCGCAGGAGAAAATCGAAAATCTCCCGGATGGGATGATTGGTCTTTCGGAAATGCACGACTATGGCTACCGGAAAGATGATGTGCTGCCGCTGACGAAAGAAGGCGCACGGGAGTGGCATCGGCTGGGTGAGAAGATTTATCCGCTGTTCCGTGATGGCACGGCAGGTGATTATGTAAGCCAAGAGGGAATCGAGCAGCACGATGGTATTTTCGGCATTAAGGCAGACACATGGGATGCGATTCTGTTGGAGCAGCGGGAAGATTATGCAGAGGACGAGTATGCGCGTCCAGACTTTCAGCTGACAGTAATAAACCGTGAACAGGCTCTGCGGCTGTATGACGAGGGAAAGCAGATATATCTTGTCCGCATCAGCCCGTGGCCGATTCTTGTCACGGCACGAGAGGAAATCGAGCGCGGAAGTGATACCTTCCAGATTGCAATAGCAGATCTGGAACAGGAGCGGAACATGACAGAACAGGAAAATGTGCTGCTGTATGGCAGCGAAAAGCAGTGCGGTATTTATCAGATTACAGAGCGTGACCCGGAACATAACTACCGTTTCATGGGGCTGGACTATGTGCAGAAGAAAGGCATGACGGTTTCCCGTGCAGACTATGAACTGGTCTATACCGCACCACTTACGGAAAATGATACGCTGGAAGCTATTTACGAACGCTTCAATATCCAGCGTCCAGCGGATTTTACCGGACATTCGCTTTCCGTCAGTGATGTTGTGGTGCTGAACGATGGCAAGTCTCTCAAAGCCTACTATGTGGACAGTATTGGTTTTGCGGAACTGCCGGATTTTTTCAAGGAAAGGAATATGGATTTGCAGAAAGAAACGCTTTTGAACGAAGAATTGCAGGAAATCGAAATCTTTGATAAGCCGGGTCTTTTCAGCAATGGCCGACTGCGGGATGAAGATGTGCCGGATGGCTTATATCGCTATGATCTGCGCGGTTCAGACTATGACCCCGGCCAGCCTATTACGGTGGAGAAAACTGTGGTGGTGAACCATGCGGCATCTGTTCTGATGGCCGAAGAGCTTGACCTTGGTGCAGAGGGGCGGCTGGAACTGGGTGAGGAAGGGCTGAACTTCACAGGCGCAGAGTTGACCGTGCGGGAGTTTATGGAGGAACAGCAGCAGAAAAGGAACGGACTGATCCACGGCGATTCCGACCATATCGCAGTCGAAGGGCATATCGGCACATGGTATGCTGTTGATGAAACGGAAGTCGGTGGGGAGAAGTTCTTCCTGCTGGAGCATGAGGAACACGGCGATATGGCGGCCTGCGTTGCAGTCAATGAGCAGGGCAAGCTGGTGGCAGAGGATTTGTGGAACGGCTTCGATGAAGATTTTCAGGAAGCAGTGCAGAAATACTTCTCTGAAAAATGGAATATGCCGAAAAAAGAAGATGTGGTGTCAGAGATCATTGAAAAGGCTACGCCGGTGCCGGACAACAGCGCACAGGACTATTCGGATGTGCCTGTCTACTATGAGCCGTTCAGCTATGCCAAAGAAAATGACGAGGTGGATTTATACCGTACATCCTATCGGCTGAACAGCGAGTGCAAGCAGGCAATCCATGAAGCTATTGCGGACAATTATGACGGGATGTACCTTGGCGATGATGCAGTCGATCAGGTGGTGCGGCAGTACGGCATGGAGCGTGTGGGCTACATCCTGGCGAACACTCTGCACCATAAAAGCTATGATGACCGCTTTTCTCACAGCAATAAGGAATGGGCGGAGCAGGTCAGCACCCCGGAACACGATGCAGACCGCATGACCTTCCGCATAGACTGGGTGGTTGACAGCCACCCGGCTATTCTGGATGGCTTTGTAAAGATGTTCAGAAAAGAACTGGAAGCGCAAAAGAAACTGGAACAGGAGCAGCCTTTCGTGAAGCAGTTCTATGTGGTCGAGAATTTGCAGGCCGCGCCTTTGAAAATTGAGCGGTTCGGAAATCTCGACGATGCAATGTCGCACTATCAGGCACTTCCGAACCATTACATGAAAGCCTTGGGCGTGGAGAAGAATCCTGATCCTCTGCCGGGTTCACTGGATGTTTTGCAGTGCAGGAACGGCATTGACACCATCGTAGAGGACTATAAAACGGTTCCGGGCTGGGATAACCCGTATATCCAGAATCATGTTGTTCAGCCGTTGCAGGGAGCCTTGGCTGTGCAGGATGTGGAGCTGGCCTACGAATTGCCGGATGCCTATTTCCACATTCAGACCTGTGACGATGGCTTCGACTATACCTTATATAATAAGGACTTCACGGAACGGGATGGCGGTGTCCTTGAAACAGATGGAGATAAGTCTGTGCAGGAGGCTATGACGGAGCTGCTGGCAGAGTTTGGCTGCGATGCGGCAGAGGGTAAAGTCATGGATGCGGCAGAACTGCGGGAACAGGCTGATACGGTGGCGGAACAGCAGGCAGAAGTTTTGAAAGAAAAACTCGTTGCAGAAAGACCTGCACCGGAAGAAACGCTCAGCTTTTACGTTGCGGAGTGCTTGGAGTTTACATTTGCGGGAGAGTTCCACGATCATCTGACAATGGAAGAAGCCTTGGAAGCCTACGACAAGATTCCGTCCGAACGGATGAATGCCGACAAGTGCATTGGATTCTGCATCGAGGAAGATGGCGGCTTTGTTGGAATGTATGAGCTGGTCGTGAACGATAAAGTGCAGCGCGAGAACATCAACTCCATCAACTATTTCAGGGATGATAAGCTGGTGCAACAGGCTATTTCCGATATGGAAAAACTGATGGAGGCACGGCAGAAGAGCAAGGAGCAGGAACGCAGCAGTACGAAAAAGTCTGTTCTGGATGCCCTGCGCAGTCTGAAAGCCAAGAAGCAGGAGCAGCCTGCACAGGAACAGGATAAGCCGAAGAAAGTGAAAAAGAAAGGGATGGAGTTATGAGCAATGTACGCTTTGATGAACTGGAACTGATGCTGATGGCGATGTTTGAGCAGCCGACACTCAAAGATACGATTCAGGTGTTGACGGAGGTTCAGCCGCTTGTGGCAGAGGATGCAGAGATGGCTGCGCTTGTCCAGCAGACGATCCCGAAGATGCAGCAGTTGAACGAGCAGCAGTTCAAGGGGCTGGAACTGGAATGGCATAAGCCGGAGGATGATGCAGGAAAATGAGTTCAGATGTGTTTGTAATCTATCAGATTGACAATTCTGAGAAAAACCGTGAGTATCGCTGCCGCAGCTACGAATACCAGATTCAGCATGGCTTTATGATAACCGCAGACAATTATGGTACGGGCTATTCTGGTACGGCTACGCGAGGAATGGGCGCGGAAGCGATTCGTAAAAAGATGGAAAGCATTAACCCGGACAAATTCAAAATTAGAAAATTTGGGGTCAGTGATGTAATCGGATTGACTGAGGCAGGCAAAACCTCTTTTTTCTATGTTGATAAGGATAGGCTGGTGAGATTCAACGGCTTTTTCCCAAAGCCCCAGAGTGGCACATACCTGATTCTTGATGAGGGCGGC
>OLXF01000656.1_pt1 | contig 14225 bp, 18 predicted proteins | sample 1673471 | NCBI WGS metagenome assembly OLXF01 (sample SAMEA103958113, study PRJEB25191) | human gut metagenome
TGACAAAAAACAGCAACAAAATCCATAAAAAGAGCAACAAACTTATTTATTGCATTTTTTGTGCATCTTTGATAAATTCTCATTAGGCAGTTGAGTGTGAAGTGTTACACTCAACAAAAGGAAAAAAAATCACAACAAGGAGGAAACAAAATGAAAAAGCAAAAGAGCGCGAGCTTCTGGGTCGCGATCGCTCTGATCCTATGCCTTATAAGCTCTTTGGGCGCATCCATGGTGCAGACAGGCGGCGGTGCGATCAAGTACCACGACATCACTATGGTCACCGACAGCGGTCACGAACTGGACGCCCTTCTGTTGGTGCCGAAAAATGCCACCAGAGAGAACCCCGCTCCGGCGATCGTCACCAGCCATGGCTGGTACAACAACCGTGAGATGCAGGACCTCAACTATGTTGAGTACGCTCGCAGAGGCTATGTGGTCATCTCCATCAGTATGTACGGTCACGGCGACTCTGAGGTCATCCCGGACGGAACCTGGTGGGATGCTGAGAACAATGCCAACGGTCTTTACGATGCCGTAAAGTACATTGCTCGCCTGCCCTACGTTGATGCAAGCCGCATCGGCGTTACCGGTCACTCCAACGGCGCACTTGCCAGCCGTGTGGCTGTGATGCAGGACGAGGAAGGGCTGATCGCCGCCGCACTGCTGGTGTCCAACGATGCCGTTTACAAGAAGGACGATCAGTGGGTCAACATCTTTGGCAGCCGTGATGCTGGTATCGTTGCTTGCCAGTACGACGAGTTCTTCCACCGGGTAAAGCAGGAAGACGGCACCAAGAGTGCTCCCCGGGATTACATCGACCAGAATACTGCACAGTCCTTCCTGCACTTTGGCGTAGACCCCACCGGTCTGGACAAGCGCAGTGCCGATACCTACTACACCGAGCAGATCGACGGCAAGGAATCCATCCGTGTCATCTTCAACCCGGCCATCACCCACCCTTGGGCACACTTCTCCAAGAATGTTGTTGCTGACAGCGTCACCTTCTTTGACAAGGCACTGGATGCTCCCATCAAGCTGGATGCCAACAACCAGACATGGCAGTGGAAGGCATTCTTCAATACGGTGGGCATCGCTGGCTTCTTTATGTTCGTCATCTACGCCGCCATCGCCCTTCTGGACGCTCGCTACTTTGCAGAGCTCAAGCCTGCTGCTGACGCACAGCCGCTCCCCGCTCCCAAGGGCAAGGGCAAGGGCTGGTACTGGGGCGGTCTTGCATTTGGTGCCATCATGGGCATGATCCTCTACCCCACCATCTATGCATGGTGCAGTAAGAACCGTCCGGCATTCTGGAATCAGGGTGCCACCTGGTACATCGGTATGTGGACCTTCCTCTGTGGCGTGTTTACCATCCTGGTTATGGTGGTGACCTATAACTGCTATAGCAAGAAGAACGGCCTGGACCTGGCAGAGCGTGGCGTGAAGATCAGCGGTCGCAAGCTCTGGAAGACCATCGTTCTGTCCCTTATCGTAGTGGTCGCCGCCTATGCGCTGGTGTTCATCTCCGACTACCTGTTCCTCACCGACTTCCGCCTGTGGTGCTTCATCACCATCCGTGCATTTGCACCCATGCACTTTGCCACCATTGCAAAGTATCTGGTGTTCTGGCTGGTGTACTACATTGCCCTGTCTGTTGCCACCAACGGCTTCAACTTTGTACAGCTGGGTAAGTCCAAGTGGCTCAGCACTCTGGTGCAGATGTTCTTCGTCTTTATCGGACCCGAGATCATGATCGGCGTTCAGTACATCACCTTCTTCAACAAGGGTTTCCTGTGGTCCGAGCTTACTCACCTTGGCGGCTCCATTACCGGCATCTGGCTCTACCCCATCGTTTTCATCCTGCCCCTTGCCGTCTTTGTGTGCAGCAAGATCTACAAGAAGTCCAAAAACCCCTACATCGGCGGCATCATCATGGGCATTCTCGCCTGCGTGATCTCCGTCACCAACACCCTCACCCTGGGCTAAGCACACCCACTCTGTTCCTCTGGATCAGAACTGCAGCGGTGTGACTGCGTTGTAGAAAAGCCGGGCTGCTCCACAGTTTCTGTGCAGCAGCCCGGCTTTGTGTTATCTGGGCATTTTTAAGATCAGCGGTTGGGTGCCATCCTTATTCCATCAAAAGCCATTGGGATGGCCGAGTATTTTATACCAACAGGTATGCGCTGTGGAGCTTTTATTCTGCGATGGGCATGGTCTGGTATCGTGAAGAGGATGAACACCCGGTTCTGCTCGTCCAGCCAGCCGTTTTTCACGGACAGGCTCATGCGGTCCAGCAGGATACCGTACAGGGTCCTGGCATCGGTTGACAGGCTCTGGAACCGTGGCTCCTGAAACAGAGCCTTTGGAATGCGGTAGAAGGAGAACAGCTCTCCGGCTTGTCCGTAGAAGTAGTCAAGGGTCATGTGGCTTTTTCAACGTTTTGCTCCAGCTTGTGTTCAAAAAATCAACCGCCTTTCGTTTGAAAATAAAAAGCGCACTCTTTTCTTATTGAAAAGTGGTGCGCTATGTAATATAATGGCTATATAATTTAGCTATCCAAAAGATAGTCGATGAGATATTCTTTCGGAATCATGAAAGATCGTCCGACTTTCAGGCAGCGAATTCTATGTTGATGGATTCTTCTGATGATGGCAGTCTGGCTTTTGAAACCGAGTAAAGTTGTTGCTTCTTCGACAGACAGCACATCAGGATAGTTCACAAATAATTTTTTATAATACTCTTTTGCTTGATTTTGATTCATTATCCTTGACTTTCCTTTCGTTTTGTGCCTAAGCAGAGGAGCGTTTTGCCCTGCATCCCTCCTGAACATCCCTCCAATTTCCATTTGGGCGGTCCAAACCGAAAAAACAGAGTAGAGGAAAAACGCATCGAAAAATCGTGGATATTTCAAATTATTGTTCGTTGAGGCGTGAATTTTGCCTTTGCACAGTGGGAACCAGATATCACTAGATATCACTGGATGACACCAGATGGAAGATGAGGATAAAAACTCAAAATCCCTTGTGCTAATAACACGTGTGGGTTCGACCCCCACCACCGGCATTGAAAAGTAGCTTAGAATCGTAAGATTTTAGGCTGCTTTTCTTTTTTATCCCCCGCATCCGGCTCATTCTCACACTTTTGTCTCCTCCGGGAAGATCCAGACGATGGCATTGGCAGAAGATACCTTACTGGAGAAATCCAGATGTATATAAATGTTGCTTGTTGTGCTGATGCCGCTGTGACCGAGCCACTCTTGGATTTCCTTCAGGCTCACGCCATTGGCATAGAGCAGGCTGGCGCAGCTATGGCGCAGGTCGTGGAAACGGATACGCTTCATCTGGTGTGCTACCAGAAAATCCGGGAAATGCTGGCTCAGGAAATCGGGCCGAATCCGCTTTCCCATCGGGTCTACATAAAAAACACAGCTTGGAGCACGGACATTCAATAAAACTGCAAACCGCAGAGGGCTTTCCTTTGCTGCTCAAGCCGCCGTATGGAACAATGACCTCATTTCATCTATCATTTTTTCAAATTTTTGATTGATGAATGATAGATGAAATGATATGATAAAAGAAATGATATGGGAGGTATACACCGTGCGAAACAAGAAACCGCCATTTGAAATCACAGAAGCAGCTCTTTCAGAGGCTATGGAAATCAGCGAACTGGTAGGCAAAATCAGTTCCACCCAGAATCTTTCCACAAGTCCGATTCTGCGCCGCCAGAATCGCATCCGAACGATTTATTCTTCTCTGGCTATCGAGCAGAACACACTTTCTTTGGAGCAGGTGACGGCTGTTCTGTCTGGAAAACGTGTGCTTGCCCCTCCAAAAGACATTGCAGAAGTAAAAAACGCCTACGAAATCTACGACCATCTCGCAGAGTTGAATCCATATTCGATGGATGATCTTCTGCTTGCACATCGGACGATGATGCAGGGTCTTGTCCGGGAGGCTGGCGAGTTTCGCTCTCGTCCTGTCGGCGTAGTAGACAGCAAGGGTAATGTCCTCCATTTCGGCACCCTGCCTCAGTATGTTCCCTCTTTGATGGAGGAACTGATTCAGTGGACAGAAAACAGTCCTTTACCGCTTTTAATTAAGAGCTGCGTCTTCCATTATGAATTTGAGGTGATCCATCCATTTGCGGATGGCAACGGTCGTATTGGGCGGCTTTGGCACACACTTCTGCTGTCAAAGTGGAACCCCTTGTTTGCATGGCTTCCAATCGAATCCATCATTCACGACCATCAGGCCGAGTATTACGCAGCAATCAATCAATCTAACGCACAGGGGGAAGGAACTGTTTTTATCGAGTTTATGCTGGGAATTATCAAAGAGGCTTTGACCGAAGCAATCAACGAACAGCCTGTTGCACAGAGTAAGGAAGAAGTGCGTTGGATGAAGATTGCAGCTTTTCTCCGCACGAACCATATTATCCAGAACGTCGATGTTCAGAATCTTCTCAATGTTTCTCCTGCCACTGCAAGTCGAATCCTGAACACTTTGACAAAAGAAGGAAAGCTCGCCAAAGTGCGAAATGGCCGCTATTGGGCATATAAATTGGCAGATTGATTATGTACAGGCGGGAAGACCCGCCTGCGGCACTTAGCCGAACAGACCAGACAGCAGAGGAATAAGGGCAACGCCGCCGCTAGCCATGAGCTGCTTCGTGCCCTGACTCTTTATTTGTGTGTGATAAAGAAGCAATAGAAGTGTAAAATTTTTTGCCGTTCCTATCCGGCACTTAGCTACTGTGTCGGATAGGTCGGGCATTATTCGTCGGGAAGTTCTACCTTGCCAACAAAGCTGTAATAAATATCAATGTCCTGTCTGCGTGTGCCGTTCTCGTCATAGCTGCACTCATGGACAACGATTTTTTCAATAAACTCCCGCAGCAGGGTATGGGTCAATTCCTCAAAGCTGGTGTACTTGCGGACAACTTTCATAAACTTTTCCGCATTAACCGTGGCTTCCTGTGCCTTTGCCAGTTCCGCTTGCAGTTCGGCGGAACGGCTCTTGACCTGTTTCTGTTCGGCTTCATGTGTTCCACTCCTTTGTCTTGGTAAATCAAAAATAGCATGATAGCTGCTATGCGGCAAGCAATGCAGATTAACATTAGCGCAACTGCCTATAAAATAAGCATAATTCCGCACAAATCACTTGAAAACGAATATTTCTTCAATCGGTGCTTCAACAACTCTTGAAATATCAATCGCCAGTTTAAGTGAGGGATTGTATTGTGCCTTTTCCAGCCGCATAATTGTTTCTCGCCGCACGCCTACCTGTGCCGCTAACTGCTCTTGTGTCAAATCCTTTAATAGCCTGTACTTTTTTAATCTACATTCAAAATCCGGCACGCTTATTCCTCGCTTTCATCAAACTGTTCATCGTTATCATAATGATATAGCAGATATTCGCTAAGGAATATTTCAAGTGCTATGGAGAGAGCTATAACAATAACAAGAGCAATTAAGGTATATTCAAGGTTATCCATGAGCTTTCCCTGTCCCAAAATGAGTATTGCAAGAAAAATAATGGACAGAGAAGTTTTGTTCGCTACACTTTGCGCTTTCATTTTGTTTTCTTTGTATCGTTCATCTATAAGAGTATTTGACATTTTCCCCTCATAGAAAAATCCGAAAAAGCCGAAAAACAGGAAAAACACAAAAGGAAAAATTGTCTTGTCAACGCTGTAAGTCCAAAATCCCAAAAATCCGGCAAATCCTAATAAACCTAAAAAACCCAGTTTTGGATTTATTGTTCTGGTGGATTGCAAGGTTAATTCCCTACGCCTGTTTGTTTTAATAGATTCCAAAAACAACACAACAATATTCACAATATACAAGGTAAGAAGTACGCCGGAAATAATCATAGGCAGGTCTTGCACTCTGAAAACATATTCAGATAAATCCATAGGCACAATAAACCTTGAATTGTTAAATGCTATCGTGTACCATGAAGATATTGCTACCAGCAGAGCGCATATCACGCCCAGGCAAATTGTGAGTTTCGTTCTTTTTTTCATAATGGTGTCCTCCGATGAGATGTATTTGTCGCTTGTCGAGATAAATATATCACTTCAAAGGCTGGCTGTCAATAGGAAAGATACAAATACATCACTTTCCCAAAAATGCTTAGAAAGACAAAAGCTGATATAGGAAAATCCCCACATCAGCTTTTCGTATTGGTCTGTGTTTCGGAAATAGTGGCTGCTGTCTATCAAATTATCATTTGTTACTTTACCGCACATGAGCATTCGCAGAGGGGTTATCGCCGCCATAACCTTCCATGAGGTTGACGGCCCCCCACACACCCAGACCGGCACCCAGAGCGACCACCAGAGTCTTCAGAACGTCCACTGCACTATTGAAAAATTCCATATTTCGTCTCCTTTGTTTGGCAAAAGTGCCCCTGCGCACACCCGAAACCCACTTGTGAACTGCCGTAAACTGCGGCAAGGGCTGATTTGCTGGTGCGCCTTTTGGGTCAGGATAAAAAATAACCGCTCGTCTTTGTCAGGCGGGCGGGAGTGAATCAACATCCACGAGGGCGAACTGATCGTCCGGGTGGATTTTTTCTTTATGGCTCAGATATTTTTCAATATCCAGAGCATTTTTAGGATCATAGTCGGAAGTCAGCTTGTAGTTGGGGTGCTGCGTCAGGTCATACTTGTCGGAAAGGAATGGGCGCACACCGCGCAGCTGCAAAATGCACTTGCCGCCATCCAGAACAGCAAGCTCATCCCGGCTCATAAGTTCATGACCGAGTTTTTGATAGTTGGTGCCATAGCTTGGGCTATTGCCGCGGGTATCAGAATTGTTGTAGTGGAGTAGGGAGGCACCGCCTTGCCATATTACTATGGTAGGTTCGCACCACCCTCTCCGGGAACCGGACTTACATCTCTCAATGTATCCGGCTCTGTTATCGTTCGGTCAGCAGTTACTCACTGGTTGTGGATTGCAACATGGCATTTTTTGCACACAACCAGCGTTTTACGCCGTTTTGCAATCATTGCAACCTCCCATGCCTGCTTGCCCTTAAGGTTTTTGAGCTTGTTGACATGGTGAACTTCGTAACAATCGCTCTCGGTCGTACCGCATAGCTCACAGACCTTTGCTTTCAATCTCTGCTCCAAGGCTGTTCGGGAATATCCGTACTCCACCGCAGCATTGCATACGATGTCCGTCGGATTGGCCTTATCCTTGCAATCGGAGTATTTTGCAAAATAGCATCGTTTTTGCCCCGTTTTGGTTTCGTAGGGGATTCCCCATTCTCCGTAGTGGTCTTTGAATTTCTCAACCACCTTGGCTATGGTGCATTTATGCTTACTTGCGAGGGTTTTGAGGCAACTGTATTCCATGAGATAGGAAAAGTAGCACAGTTTATAAAAATTGCTGGCAATTCCATAGTAGTTGCAGATTCCCCGCAGTTCCGCATTGTAGGCAGAAACGATTTCCAAATCTGTGAGTCGCAAAAGAGATTTACGGCGGACAGGCATGAGTTTCCCATCCGGTTTCTGTATCGCAATTTCCTTGGCGAAAATGAAGCTGTGAATCTTATCATCGAATGGGATAGACAGTTCACAGGAATTGTTGAGGGTGCGTTTTGTCTTTTTGCCTGGCCCACCATGCTTGATAATGCTGCTTCTGCGAACACGAACATCATACCCCAAAAATCTTGCCCTTTCGCTGCTGTGAGTGATGAGTGTTTTTTCTTCGCTGAGTTCCATCTTTAAGGTTTCACGGATAAACTCAGAAAGTTTACTCTTTATCCACTGGCAGTCCTCTTGACTTCCTTTCACACCGAGAATAAAGTCATCCGCATAGCGGATATACTTGATGCACTTTTTTGTCTGAGCTGTACAGGGCATTTTCAGCATGAGCTTCCGCTTTTCGTTGTATTCGGAAAGCAGTTGTTCTCTTTCTGCCCCGGTGCGTCTGCCGATGTGATAGGAAAGTTTCTGGAGGTCATTGCTTAGGAGGCGATATTCTGTCCTGACAGGTTCTTGCCCATGGGTATCAAATTCGCTTTTCAGCTTCATTACAAATTTGTCCAGCTCATGCAGATAGATGTTAGCAAGGAGCGGAGAAATGATACCGCCCTGTGGAGTACCACTGTAGGTTTTGTGATATTTCCAATCCTCCAAATATCCAGCCTTTAGAAATTTGTAAATCAGCTTTATCAACCGGGCATCCTTGATTTTACTATGAATCAAGCCTACAAGAACGCTGTGGTCGATATTGTCAAAGCACCCTTTGATGTCACCCTCCACGAACCAACGCATACCATTGAACTCCATTTTTAAGGATTTCAGTGCGGTATGGCAGCTCCTTTTGGGTCTGAATCCATGGGAAACTGGCAAGAAAACAGGCTCATACACCGCTTCGAGAACCATCCGCAGAACTTCCTGTACCAGCTTATCTGTGAATGTCGGGATTCCCAGAGGTCGCTTTTTCTTGGGATTGTTCTTCTTCTGGATATAGGTTCTTCTGGCGGGTGTGGGCTGGTAGGTTTCATCAGCGAGCCTTTGGATGATATTTGCGATTTTGGCTTCGCTGAATCCATCTGCCGTGTCATCGTTTGCACCCTTAGTTGCGGCACCACTGTTGGCATACAGATTTTTATATGCCAGAAAATACAGGTCTGGCCTCAGCATATAGCGATACAGTCTGGTAAAAATTTCATCTTTATTTGCGAGTGAGTTTCTACTGATTCTTGCTAAAATTTCGGTTGTTGGTTGCATTTTGAGGTTTTCCTCCCTAATCAACTTTTCTTTTAGTACACAATAACTACGCCCCTTCGCCATGTGAGGGTCATTACCCCTCTCGGACTACTACGGGCGTTCCGTGCCCATGCAGGATTTTCAGGCTCTACAGCCATAGCCGAATTTTCACCTCCTTCGGTTGGCGTTCCTGTTTAGGGCATCCCCAGTTAGCGTTGAGCATAGGCAAATGTGGATTGTCGGTCTCCGCTTTCGTTTCCTTGCCATAGGTTCTCCTACAGATTGCACACCGTTTTTGATAACCGATTGATTGACACCTATAACCAATCGCCAGTGTGCCAGAGGTTACAGATACTTTCCTCCGTCTGACCGATAACAGAAATTAGAAACTTGCGTTCAGTAAACCCAACTTAAGCCTCATATCCACTTAACATTGCAGTTCAGTCGCACCAAGTTATCTTTAGGTGACTTACTGCTTTCCTGCCGTGCTGTGTTCCCGTTTCAGCTTTCGCCTTTCGGTTAGGCAGGTTGTTTCCCGTGTTATCTTACGGGGTAGTGCCTTACACTACTTTGCTCAACGCCCTATCTGGGCGCACGCTGTCGATGGTTTCCTTGCCGAGTGCTTCGGCAAGATCTTTAAGGGTAGTAGGCTCGCTGCCACCCAGAAATATCTGGCTGTCCATGTTGCCCACGATGGTATCCGCATTATCCTTGTAGATGGCTTTCAACTGGCTTCTGGTTTGCAGCACAAGGCAAGCCGAAATCTCGCGGCTGCGGATGGTTGCCACCAGTTTTTCCAGCTGCGGAATCTGGCCAATGTTGGCACACTCGTCGATCAGGCAGCGCACATGGACAGGCAGCTTTCCGCCGTACACATCATCTGCCTAGTCACAGAGCAAATTGAAAAGCTGGGAGTAGATCATGCTGATAAGGAAATTGAACGTGCTGTCCGTATCCGACATGATAAGGAATAAGGCTGTTTTTCGGTCGCCCAGCTTGTCCAATTCCAGCTCATCGTACATGGTCGCATCCCGGATTTCTTGGATGTCAAAGGGCGAAAGTCGGGCACCACAGGAAATCAGGATGGATTTTGCGGTCTTGCCGGCAGCCAATTTATAGAGCTTGTACTGCCGTCCTGCAAAGCTGTTTGGCTTCTTTTTTGCCAAATCTTCAAAGAGCAAATCAACCGGATTCTGATAATCCTCGTCCTCCTCGGACACCTGCATGGTGTTGAGCATTTCCAGCAGCGTAGCAAAATTCTGTTCCTCAGCCGGGGCTTCGTAGTGCAGATAGGCAATCAGCGAGGTCAGCAAAAGCCGTTCCGCCTTGTCCCAGAACGGATCGCCGCCCTGACCTTCACCTTTGGTGTTGGTCATAAGGGTCGTGACCAGCTTCAAAATATCCTTTTCCTCGTGGATATATGCGAACGGATTGTAGCGCATGGACTTGTGAAAATTTATGGTGTTCATCGTCCTGATTTTATATCCGTTCTTCAGCAAGGCAAGGCCGCATTCTTGAATGAGACCGCCTTTTGGGTCAGTCACCACGAATGAAACTGGATGGCTTTTAGACGTACATTGAAGCAAGTTCGGCTTGATAAAGTACCTTGTTTTACCGCTGCCAGAGCCGCCGACCACCAGCACGTTTTTGTTTCGTGCATTTTTGGGGTCAGGTGGACGGTTGCTCATCATTAGGCGTTCCGTTTTGGTCAGTATGATGTTGTCCTCAAATTTCGGAGCTATAAATGGTGCAATATCCGCCGGTGTGCCCCATCGGGCGGAGCCATACTCCATGCCGTGCCGGTACTTTTTGGCGTTTTTGCTTTTCAGATAGACGGCCAGCCTCAGTCCAGCACCGCAGCAGATGCCCACCAGAATATCCAGTGGATGCAGACTAGGAAGCGGGTTCGCAAATGCAGCTGGGAGCGTACCCATCAGGGACACGATTTTGTCGCCCAGCTCCTTACCCTCGGCCAGCCGCCATGCCTCGCCAAGATTGGTCGCAGCCAGCCCAATCACCAGATAAGGCAGGTACAGGGCCAGCAGCTTGGTGAACTTTTTCTTGTTCATAAGCCACGTTCCTCCTCTTTGTGCCGTATTTTATCGGGGAGGTTGGCAATGGTCTGTGCCAGATTGTGCAGCTTGGCCAGCACAGAGGGACGCTCGGTCTTGCTCAGCACCGATGCCGAATACTCCTTGAATGCAGCATTGAGCGCATCAGTGTCCTGCGCCTTGAAGAAAATCAGGTACCGGGGCGGCGTGCAGGACAGGTCTTTCTGGATGGCGTAGTCGATGTGATACCGCTTAGCGTAGCGGTCAAAATCCTTGATGCCAGTCTTTTCGATTTCCAGATTGGTCACACCCCGGTTCTGCCGTATGAGCCGATTCATGGACTGCTTGCCCTGCGATGCACTCTTGTCGTACTGGCGCAGAAAGAACTGCGCCCCTTTCAGCAGAGTGCGGGCAGACAGTTTTACAGTCGAAATGGCAAAATTGACTGTTTTGTGCTCGATTTCTTCCTGCATTTCCATCACCTCCAGTGCAGAAAGTCGTGTTTAGCGGTCAAATCCGGCATCCTTCGGCGGGGTGCTTTTGCTTTCTTCCGGGCAGACTGCTTCATCGGGCACACGAACAACCATCATCCGATGCCCCAGCCGGATAAAATCTTCCGGCTGATGGAAAAGCCGCTCGTACTTCTGCGCCATCTCCGGGGTCAGGGATGCAAAATCCTCCTCGCCCAGCCCCACCACCAGAAAGGTTCCGGCAACGGCATCGTACATCTGCCCGTCCTCGTCCCGCAGGGCACGGTTCAACGGCAGTCCCATGAGCTTGCCGTCATCGTTGTAGACGATGGCGACCGGGTCATCGGCAAAGGGGTAGCTTGCGCCGATGGAGCCGCCCACTGCCTGCTGCAAGGCTTTCAGGTCGTTATCGATCTCGACCTGCTGCGGATACTGCCCCGGTGCAATTTTCAGCACCGACAGAGTGTTCTCGTTCTGTTCCATTATCTTCCTCCTCAAATTTGATAGTGATTTCCTGCCCAGCACGGGCGGCGTTCAACAGAGCTGCCACAAAGAAGCCAAAAAAGGCACCAGCTTCAAAAATGATAAACGAATAAATATAATTCATAGCGAACCCCCTGCATTGACTGAACTGTGAGAAGAATCCTCTCAGGGAAGACGGGGAGCGCAAGACGCGGTGACGGTATGCTTAGTGGAAACATTGGCATGAGTATGCGGTGCGGCATCGGTAGAAAAATAGTCGTACAGAGCATCCCGCAGAGAATGGAAGCAACGAGCATGGTAGTCGTGCAGACGGAGAACCAGAATCTTCAAAACATCAACGGCGGAACAGTAAAAGTCCTCCGTGACTTCTGCGAAACTCTCATAGCAGGTCATTTCGGTATCCATGCTGCACCTCTCAGTCAATGCAGATGCAGACCATCTTTTCGCGTCCAGCCATCAGAGGAACACTGTTCTCGCCCAGATAACACTGGATCAGGTACAGGTCGGCGGTGGTAAGTGCAACAAAATTGCCATCGGTGTCGTAGCGTACAAAGACAACGGCACCGGACAGATACCGCTTGCCAGCCAGTGTGATGACCTGACGAGGGTCGTAACAGAGAGCCAGCGGCACATCGTCGCTGATGCTGTAGCAGGAATCTGCTTCATCGAAGCAAGGCAGGTAACTGCGGACGTTCGCCAGCGGAGTGATGGTCAGTTCGATCTCCGGGGCAATCACAGCGGCGTAAACTTCATCATCGCCGAGCTGCCGCTCCAACACATCGCTCATCTTGTTGAAGAAGTCGGTTACAGCATTGTCCATGTGGTTGATCTTCTGGTTCATGGCTTCGATGGTCTTTGCGGTCTTGAGATCAATGGTAGTATTCATAGTGGGTTTCCTCCAAATTTTTGCAAAAAAGAAAGACCCGGTCGGGTCTTACGTTCAAAAGGTGTATCAGCGTTCGTTCTGCCGCTGCTGTTTGCGCTGCCACTGTTCCAGCAGCTTGATGATGGTGTCCTCCATCTGTTTCGGGGTGTAGCTGCGAGGAAAGTATTTCCGCAGGGTGTCGTTTTTGATGACCACCTTGTCCAGCTCGTCCTTTTTCTCTTCTCCCATGACCGCAAAGGCAACATCATACGAGAAGTGCCCTTCCTGCGCCAGCCTTTTGAGTCGCTGCGCTTGGGATAGGGACGGCGCATTCTGGGTGTCGTTCATCGCTTCTAAAAAATCCCGCTGTTGGCTTTCGTCCAGATAGGACAATTCCACAGCGGGATTGAAGGCAATTTTCTTTTCGTCTACCATGTCCAGCAGTTCAGGGATGAGGCTGGTCAGACGGATAAACCTTTGGACATTTCGAGCGTTGTCACCTGATTCATCAGCGACAATATCTCGCGCTTTTGCACCATTTAACTTGTGGCCAATTTGGACACAAGTTAAATCTGACCTAGCACCTTGATTTTTTAGGGCTTCCAGCTTCATTTTGTAGGCAAAAGCTCGTTCACTGGGCAAGATGTTCTCACGTTGGAGATTGCTATCCACCATGAGCAGAACAGCGGCATCATCATCCATATTGCGGACAATGACCGGCAGGGTTTCCAGCCCGGCAAGCTGTGCAGCGTGCTGACGGCGGTGCCCGGAGATGATCTCGTAGCCACCTTCCGGGCGTGGGCGGGCGATCAGCGGAGACAGCACGCCGTACTGCTCCACGCTTTCCACCGTGCGCTGCATGGATTCATCGTCCAAGACCTTAAAGGGGTGGTTTTTGAAGGGGAACAGCTCCCCAATGGGAATCTGCTGCACCTGTTCCCGCTGCTGCTCTTGCCGGGATTCCTCGGTGGAGAAAATGTCATCTGCCCCTTTCAGCGACACGTTTAAGCTGTTTTTCGGCATTCGCCATCACCTCCTCGGTCAGAGATTTATAGGCTTCTGCCACCTTGCCCTTGGGGTCGTGCTGGAAAATGCTCTTGCCCACAGCACTGATTTCCGCAGCACGGACAGATCGGGGAATGGTCTGGTCAAACACTTTGATCTTGCTGCCGTAAGCACCTCGAATCAGGTTGTCGATCTGCTGTCCGTAGTTGGTGCGGCTGTCGGTCATGGTCAGCAGGATGCCCTCAATTTTCAATTTCGGGTTAATCTGCCGCCGGACTTTCTGCACAGTCTGCAAAAGCTGTTCCAGACCTTTCGCAGACAGGTACTGCGCCTGTACCGGAATCAGGGTGGTGTCCGCCGCTGCCAAGGCATTGACGGTCAGCATCCCAAGGGAAGGGGTGCAATCCAGCAGAATAAAATCGTATTCGTGCTTTGCACCTTCCAGCACCTGTTTCAGCATCTTCTCCCGGTTCATGCAATTGACAAGGGAAACTTCCAGCCCTGCCAGTTCAATATTTGCAGGGATAAGGTCAACACCTTCTGCGTGATGCAGAACGCCCTCGCTGGGCTGTATTGGCTGGTCGTTCATGGCTTTCTGCATCAGGGTGGAAAGGGTGGTGGGCAGTTCAT
>OLXF01000660.1_pt1 | contig 14188 bp, 7 predicted proteins | sample 1673471 | NCBI WGS metagenome assembly OLXF01 (sample SAMEA103958113, study PRJEB25191) | human gut metagenome
GCCTTCCTGATTAAAATCAAAGATTTTAATCAGGAAATAGTATAAAGTATAGTAACGGCGGCTGCCCTGTTTGGGGCAGCCGCCGTTTTCTCGATTTCCTGCGCCGTAAAAGCGGTGCAAGAAGTTTTTGTTATGGCATCTCCGGATTTTCCGCCAGAGAGACGGTGTAGGGCTGTGCCGTCGCGCCTTCCGGCAGCAGCTTCGCCATGACCACCAGACGCTGGTTGCCGGTTTTGGCCGTGTCATACTTCCGGCAGCAGGTGGAGAGGGTCAGGACGGTGTCGTCCTCCGAGAAGGTCACGCCGTCAAAGTTCAGCCAGTTCTTTCGTGCGACCGTCCGGAAGAACTCCGTCAGCTCGCTTCCCGTGGGATTGGGGACAATGTAGTCGAACTCGATGTCCGTGATGAACAGCGCCGTGATCTGGAAAACCAGATCTTCCCCTGTCACGGAGAGGTAAATGTAGGGATGATCTTTCACGTAGTCCGCGTCCATGTACCGGTAGAGCTTGGTGAACTTGGGGCCGTTGGGGTCGCAGTTGCTGGCGGAGTGGCCGAAAATCGTGGTATTGGTGTCCAGCTTGTTCCGGCCGCCGAAATGATTTTCGCAGTGGGCGTAGTAGCAGCCCCAAGTGCTGTACTCGCCGTCTTCGCCCAGCCACAGGTAGTGGCCGTTGTCCTCCGCCTGCATCACGGGGTCGTCCACCTCCGCGCCGGGGATGTACAGCCACGCCACGGTGTCGGGGTTTTTCTTTCTGGCCGCGGCCAGCTCCGACTGCTTATCCACGGTGGGGATGACCTCCCCCACGGGAACCGTGGGGGGCTGGGTCTCGGCTTCGGTGGGGACGGTCTGGGTGGCCTCGGTGGCCGGAGCGGTGGTGGGAGGAACGATTGGTTTCTCCCGGTGGCAGCCCCTGACCGCTATCAGCAGAGCGGCAATGACCGCAATGGCCAGAACCGCGCAGCAGATTTTCATGACATTTTTCTTCATAAGCTTGTCTCCTCGCGCGCCCAACGGACGCGCGAAACGCGGTGGGCGTTACCCCACATAGTACTCGCCGGTGACTTCGTCCACCATCACGCCGGTCTGGGGGTTGCCGTTGGCCTTCATGAAGGTGACCTCGATGGTGTGGTTGCCGGTGACGTTCTCGAAGGTGTAGGACTTCACTGCGCCGATGCTCACACCGTCGATCTTGACGTTGGAGATGGCGTAGCCTCTGTTCGCGGCGATGGTGAAGGTCTGGCTGCCGCCGTGGAGGACGTCAACGTCGCCGGAGGGCGTGATGGAGCCGTGGATACCTGCCGTGGCCTTGATGGTGTAGACCGGGCGCTCGTCGATGGTCAGTGTGCCGTCCACGAAAACGACGGTGTAGTTGCCGCTGGGGGCGGTCAGCCCGCTGGCGCGGATAATGACCTTGCCGACCTTCGTCGTGTCGGGGGTGATCTCAGTGCCATTCGCGTCCACGTAGGCGAGCTTTATGTCGCCGGTCAGCGCATCCTCGCCGAACATGGCGCTGACGGTGTAGTCCTTGTCCAGTACGGGCTTGCTCAGATCGGGGGCCTTGTCATCGGTGTAGATGCGCTTGTCCAACGCCTTGACCGTGACCTTTGCCTTATCAATGGTGACGGTGAGGCTCTGCACCTCCGAGTCGCGGTGGTTGCCGTCGCCCTCGACCATGCAGTACACGGTGTAGGTGCCCGCGTCCGTGGCCTTGGGAAGCGCTTCTGTGAACTCGCCGGTCTCGCCCAGACGATATTTCAGCTTGCCGCCGAGGGCAGTTCCGGCTGTGATGAGGGTCTGCTCACCGCCGTTGTAGACAAGGCCGGCGTTCGCCCCGGGGGCGGTCCTGACCTCGGAAGCGGCCTTGCCGATCTCGAAGGTGGTGCTGCCGCTGACGGTGTAGTTGCCGCCCGCCTTGTTCCTGACGGTCACGGTGGCGGTGCCCGCGTTCACGTTATCCCTGTAGGAAACGTCGTATTCCTCCGGGCTGATGACCGTGTCGCCGTCCTTCACGATGACATCGGGCTTCAGCGGGTCGCCGGTGTAGGTGAGGGAACCGCCGCCGACCGTCACGGTGGCGGTCACGGTCTTGGGAGCGATGGTTGCGGTGACGGACCCGGGCTGGGAATCCTTATGGTTGCTGTCGCCCTCGACCTTGTACCAGACGGTGTATTCCCCGGCGTCCGTGCCGGTGGGGATGATCTCGGAGTAGGTGCCGTCTTTGCTCAGGCTGTAGAGCAGCTTGCCGTGGGCGGTAGAGCCTGCCCTGACCAGCGCCTGCGCGCTGCCACTGTAGGTCAGGCCGTCAATGGCAGCGGGCGCGGTATAGTCCGGCGCGACGCGGGAGATGATGACATAAACCTCGCCCTCCACCGGGTGGTAATTGACCAGATCGGCGGGGGTAAAGACAATGGCCTTACTGCCGGTGTCGGTCGCGTTGGTGATCGCCTGACCGGCTTTCCAGCTCCATGTACCCGGCACATCCTTGCCGCCAAAAGCGGCGCTCTTGCCGGTGACCGCGCTGACGGGAATTTCCGCGCCGGTGTAGTCCACGGTGATGATGTCCGGCAGGGTCAGGATGGGTGCGTCCCGCTCCGTCAGGGGGAGGATGACCGTAACGGTGGCGTCCTCGTAGTTCTTGGAACGAACCAGAAGGGTGAAGGTGATGACGTCGCCAGCGGCGGCACCGTCCGCCAGAGCATAGGTGATCGCGCCAGTGTTCACGTCAATGCCCCAACCGTCCTGAATCTTGCCCGCGGGAGAATAGGACCCGCTGTGGAACGCGTTCGTGTCGGATACCTGTGCGTCATCGGGTATTCCCAGACTCTTGAGGTCGGGGAGGGGGATGGTCTGCTCTGTTTTCAGGCTGTACTTCTGGGTGACCCGATGAGCAGTCAGCGCGGGCGCGGCGGCCTTGTTGATCGTGAAGGTCGTGCTGGCCGTACCGAGGACATAGTTGCCGCCTTCCTTATCGGTGATGGTAACAGTGCCGGTACCCGCGTTTGTGTTATCGCTGTAGGAGACGTCGTATTCCTTCGGGTCAATGGTATTGCCGAGGTCGTCTGTGAGGGTAACGGTCGGCTGAACGGGATTTCCGCCGTTATAGGTGCCGTCCGCGACGGTGATCGTGGGTGTCACTTCTCTTGGCGTGATCGACCACGTGAACTTCATCTCGCCGGTGTAGTTACCCAGACCGCTGAGAGAAAAATCATCGTAGTATGTGCCGACCTGCGACGTTCTGTTGCAGGAAAAGCCATAATCTGTGCCTCCGCCAATGCCTGTCAGTGTTACGCCGTCCAGAACGACACTGATTATCTGGGGACATTTTTCCGTCCCGTCATACACGAAGGTGTCTTCCAGCGTGACGACCGCGCCTACAATGGACTTGGGATTGACCGTGACCCGCACCTTTCCGGTGGCCGTCGCATACTCCGGCGCGTCCGGGGTGAACGTCCATTCGGCCTTACGGCTGCCCGCGTTGAACATGAGCGTGCCGTCCGTCCATGTGAAGGTGCCGGGAACCTCTTCACCGGTGGTGGGGTCTTTCATCTTGCCCGCGATCGTGCTTGCATTCAGCGGCTGACCGTAGGTGATCTCGCTTGCGGTCACCTCGCCATCCAGAACGGGCGTGATCTTGTTCTTTGCGAAGATGTTGACGGTCAGGGTGATGTCCTCGTAGTTGCTGGTTGTGACAATCACCGTCACCGAGCCGACATTGCCCTCCGTATTGAACGGGTTTGCCAGAATGGGCAGAATCAGCTTGCCGTTTTCGATCTTCGCAGTGGCAGCGTCGCAGTAGCCGGCATCCACGGTGATGGTCGGCGCGCCATAGGCGATGTTGCCGTAGGACTTGGGACTTTCCAGCGCAGACAGCAGCGCCGCCAGATCGACCTCGTAGGTTCTTTCCAGACCGTTGATGATGGTCAGCGTACCGTCTGTCGGCACGGGCGCGTCGGCCTTGGTGATGGTGAAACGGGTCGTATCGTCGGTTGCAAAAGTGTCACTGACCGTTTTGGTGCCTTCCGGCTTGCCCTCAAACACATAGTTGTCGTTCGCAAGCGTCATGGTGAAGGAAAGGGCCTTTCCGTTTCCGACGTCCGGCGAGGGCGGGTAGCTCCCGTCCGCCTGCTTCATGGTAAACTGGGCGTCAGAGAAGGTGAGCGCCGTATCGGGAAGTACAATGCCCGAACGACTGGCCGTCTTGCTGAAGAACGTCAGCCTGCTCGCGGTAAGCGTGACGTTTGCGGTGCCGTCGTAGGACTTGGAGATTCTTTCGACGGAGAGAAGGCTGATCGGCAGCGGGGCAATGGTTACGGTGAACGTACCGGTAGCCGTTTTGTGGTTTGCTGCTTCCGCTTTGTAGTAAACGGTGTACGTGCCTGCGTCGGTGAAAGTCGGTCCGTCCGAAGTATAGTCGCCGTCTACCTTGTCGCTGTAGGTGAACGTCACGGTAGTGCCGTCTACACTTTGCCCAAACGCGATTGTCGATGCGTGCTGCAGCTTGCCGGTGTAATACGTGCTGGGTGCCCTCACGGAAACTCCCGTCAGCTCTGCCGGTTCGACTGTGACGGTCACGGTGCCGGTCGCGGGGGCGTATTCTTCGTAGCCTTCCGCCGGGGTGAACGTCCATTCGGCATCATAGCTGCCCGCGTTGGGCTTGATGGTGCCGTCCTTCCACGCGAACGTACCCGGAATCACGGCCTGTGTGCGGGGGCAGATCATCGAACCCGTGGCCGTGAGTGTGCTCTCTGCCAGCGTCTGGCCGTAGGTGATATCCGTCGCGCTGACGCTGACGCCCGATTGATCGAGGGGGATCCTCTGGCCAATGACGACCTTGATGGTCAGCTCGAACGGCTGATAGTTCGTGCTTACAATCGGGACGGTCAAAGTGCCGATCTGATCGTTCACATTCGCGCTGTGCGCGGCCACGATGGGCAGAGTCAGAATGCCTTCGTTTGACACGGATATATGGTTGCTGCTGTCGAGGTAAGTACTATCCGTAAAGTGGTAATCGCAGCCCCGATTATGAATCTTGCCGTACTCGCAGCCTACAGGCAGCTCCGGCAGGAGCGTTCTCAAATCGATTTCGTAGGTCTTTGCCAAATCGTTGAAAACGTACTGCGTGATCTCGTTCGGGGTCACAGTGGCCTGATTGATCTTGAAAGTCTGCGACACATCCGCGCCGTTCAGTACAAAGTCCTTTTGCGTCGTGCCGTCTTCAAAGGTATAGTTCCTATCCGTCAGCTTAATGGTGAAGGAGACGGTCTTTTCGTCCTCACTTGCATTGGCGGAATCATAACTGGCATTGAGTATCTGGTAATCCTCACCAGCCACCAGAGGAAGTGGCCCGCCGGAAGGAGCATAGCGGGAATCCGCACTCTTAAGCTTTATCGACGCGTTTGCGGGCAGGTCTGTTGTGCCATCGTATGCCTTTATGATGTCGCCGACCGAGATCGTTGCTTTGTGAGCTGCGACCGTCCATCTGGCGGTTTTCTGGCCGGTGTAGTCGCCGTCGTCTGTCGCCTTGATGGTCAGAGTGGCGGCGCCGACAGTGGAACGGGAATCGCCGCGGACGACGGTGTAATCAACTCCCGCTTTCAGCTCGCTGCCGTTGTACGTTACAACATAGGGCGGCACGCCGGTGGTGGTGTTATAAGGCTGATAGACACTTTCATTGCCGTTGGGGAACGTGATTACGGCTTTGCTGAGATTCAGCTTGGTGACGGTCAGCGTTCTGAGTTCGCTCGATACCGAATAGCCGTCCTTGCTGGCAGTGAAATAAATCCCATGCTCACCGATTTTGTTGAAGTTGCACTCCGCGACGTAATACCATGTGGAGCCGATTTTCTTATATTCACTTGTCAGCTTGGAGAAACTGTACATGCCGTCGCTCCCGCGTTCTCCGACGAAGAAGTTCACACTTGCGCCGCTGGTATTGCAGTAGGCGCAGAGCCGGACGGTCGTGCCGCGCTCCACCTTCGGGTTACTGCCGGTCAGGTTCTTCCCATCGACCTTCAGAGACAGGGTCTTGGAGGTGATTGGCAGACGATTGATGATGACATTGTTCAGCTCCGTGGAACCGGCAGGAACATCCGCCGGGGCGTACCACTTGTGAGTGCCGTCCCCATTGAGCACCTTATAGCCAAGGCGGTTAGGTTCATACAGGATGTTTGCCCATGTGGCACCCTCTGCCAGCTTCAGCGTGCCGATAACGGCGGGGAATCCCGAACCGGCGAGGTTTGCTCCCTCGTTGGCAACGACGGTATCGATACTGGCTGTGGTCGTGTTTTTCGTGTTGCTCAAGGTGGTGCTATTGCCTGTGGCGGCCTTGACGGTTACCGTACCGTGGATTGAATGGCCGTTCAGATCTATGCCGGTGTCCCGGGTGCCGTTGATGGTATAATCGCCGGTCACGTCGGTCAGCAGACTGAGGGTCGAGCCGCCGTCTCTGTCCGCATCAAGGGCAGTCTGCAAGTCGGCAAAGTTCCGCCACGGGTCGCCCTCGACATTCCGCAAGGCCGTCTGCGCCACCGCGGGCGCGTTGCAGTAGGGACAGTTGGTGCCATCAAAGCCGTTCTTGCCGCCGTGGCTGCACAACTTTACCACCAGGTCGCAGGTCTGGGAAGCGGCTTCCTCCAGCGTAAGCTGCGTGTCACCACGATAGTAAGCCAGTCCCGCTTGCCCGGGAAGCAGATTGCCCAATGTGATGTTATTATTCAGCCGCAGACCGCTTCTCGAAATCTTTCCGCCGTACAGCTCGACTGTGCCGCCCCAAACCTCCAGCTGGAGCAGGGTGGTGCTGTCATTCTCCGGATCAAATACCAGCGTACCGCCGTCCCGCACGGTCACGCCCACTGCGCCGTTGCCGCCGCTGCTGTCAATGACCGTCAGATTGCCGGTGCGAATCTGGCTCGTGGCCGTAAGGCCGCCGACATTCAAGCTGTACCCACTCAGGCTATGTCCGTTCAGATCCAGCGTGAGGGTCTTGCTGGCATATATGCCGCTAGGAAGCATCCCGTTTGCCAGCAGCCGTACGGTCTGACCGTCAGCTGCCGCATCCAGGGCGGACTTCACATCGGTATAATAGGTTTCACCGATGCCAGCCGCAACCTGCGTCCCGCAGACCGTGCACTTGCCATCTTTACCGATAGTGCTCACGCCCTTGGTGTTCGTGTGGGTGCAGGAAAAGCCGCAGGCGCACTTGTTGTTCACCATGGTGTGAGTGTGTTCTTTGAACGTCACATCTTGCAGAGAATCGATCTTGCTGCCGTCCTGCACGGCGTTGTCCTTATAGAAGGCATAGCCCGGCGCCAGCAGGGACATGGGCGGAATGTTGCTGCTTACACCCGTATTTCGAATCGTAGAGAAGGTGCCGCCGCTGATAGCGATGGTCCCACCGTTATTACGGAAGTTTACATTGCCGAACGTGCCGCCTGTGATTGTCAGCGTACCGTCGTTGAACCAGGAACCCGCGTGCGTTGAGCCGCCGGAGACGGTGACGGAAGCGCCCTCGCCCACCGTGAGACCAAGCACCGTGCCGCCGCAGACAGTCACGCTGCCGCTGTTCCCGTTACAGGTAAGCTTGCCTTTGCCAGAATCTCCAATCTGACCGCTCTGAATCTCCAGTGAACCATTTACAAATTGGAGGTCTTTGATTTTACCGTGGGAGCCATCTTGAATGTTATCTACGATGGTCAGGTTGCCATCGGTGGATTCCAGGATTCCGCCTTCCTCGTCAGGAACCACCTCGCCCACTTCGAGATAATCCACCGTCCAGCCGTTCAATTCCAGCGTCAGCCGTTTGGTGACGACAGCCAGTGTGGAAAGATCGCTGGCTTCGACGTCGCTCCAATTTGTCGTATGGTTCGACAGCAGCTTGACGGTGTCGCCGTCCTGCGCCGCGTTCAGCGCCGCCGGGAGGGATTCGTATGTACCGCCATCCGTGCCGTCCGCTTTTGTCACGGAAGCCGCCTTAACGACCGCCTTGTTGACCGTGAGTTCCACGGTATCCGACCGTTCCTCACCGTAGTTCTTAGTCTCGCTGGACTTGGCATAAACGTAATATGTGCCGGGCTCGCTGATTGCAGTGTTTTCGTCGATTGCAGGAATGACATCACTGCCCTCATACTCCGAATTCCCAGCCAATGTTTGGTACTGCGTATAGTAATATGTCACCGCGGCGTCTTCCGGAGCACCGCTGACAGACAGCAGCGGAAGAAGCTTTTCGCCCACCGTGCAAGTCGTCTCGGAAAGAGATACGGTCAGATTTGGATAGGCCTTGTTGATGGTGCCGCTGATCGTAAACGTTTCCTCGCCCGCCTTGAGCTTGTACTTCGCTGCGGCCTCGCCGATCAGCGTGACCTCTACAGTGACGGTATGATTACCCGCGTCCGCAGAATCGAAGGCCTTCTTGGCGGTAAAGTCCGTTCCTTCCGTGAGTTCAAACGTATTTGTGCCGTCCGTGAATTGCGGTGTGCCGAACGAAACCATGCTGCCGTCCGTCGTACCGTCATAGCTGCGGCCAATGGAATCGGGCTTTCTTACGAACCAGATCTCCGTAAGCGTGTTCGTTTCGGAATTGGACTGTTCGCCTTCGCCCTTGTTGGTCGACTGCCCGTTGCCTTCGGTCGTGGCTTCTTCCTGCTCCTCCTGCACGATGGTGCCGCCCTCCGTCGCGTCCTCCGTCGCCTGTTCCGATATGGCGGGCGTAGTTTCTTCCTGCTCCTCCTGCACGATGGTGCCGCCCTCCAGTGTGTCCTCCGCCGCCCACGCGGGCGCGGGCAGGAGCGTTAGACACAGCGCCAACGCCATGAGCACACTCAATATTCGTTTTTTCATGTCTTTCCTCCTTGAAAAATCGTCTTGCTTTTATGTGGAAATCCGACATCTGTCGGATGATATTTTTACAGGTTGTCCGGCACTAAATGCAGCTTCTTCGCGGCGGTCTTGGCCTCCGCCCGGCGCTTCACGTCCAGCTTGTCGAGGATGTGGCTGACGTGGGTCTTCACGGTCGGCAGCTTCACATCCATGATCTGCGCGATCTCGGCGTTGGACTTGTCCGCGCAGAGCAGATGGAGAATTTGCAGCTCCGTGGGCGTCAACTCCTCACCGGGGGCAAGGCGGGGTTCGAGGAAATGCGGGTAGAACGCCGCCTGCGTCCGCACCGCCGCCATCAGCCGCTTGCGCCATGCTTTGTTGCCGTCCCAGTCCAGTGCCTCCAGCAGCGGCAGCACCGCCGTGCCGTATACGCTGACGGTGCGGATGAAGCGGTACTCCGCCGCCGCGTCCAGCGCCGCCGTCAATCGCTCGCGCCACCGCTCGTCCTTCTTGCGGTACAGGGCAATGGCAGTCAGGACATTCAGGTGAATGCCGTCGATGATGCGGGCGCAGTTTTGGACGTACGGCTCCAGCGGGGCAAGCGTCAGCTGCACCGTGTCCGGCCTGCCGTCCTCCAGCTCCACCATGGCCTGGGTGAGATACTGGTAGCGCCGCATGACGTTCAGGTGCGTCGGCTCCCGCGGGGCTTTTTCCCGATACCACGCGTCCGCCGCGTCAAGGTCGCCGGTGTGCATGTCAATACGGCAGAGCATGGCGTCCATATTGGGCAGAAAGCGTGTCAAACCGCGCTCGGCAAAGCATTCACGGAGCACCTCGATGGTGCGCCGCGCGTCGGCGGGCTGTCCGCTTGCCAGCTGGCTGCGGGCCAGCAGTCCACTGACGGCGAACTCCATGTCCGGCGTGCCCCGGTTGCGGACCTCGTTCAGCTGTGGGAGAAGGGCCAGCATCCGACCGGCCACGTCCTCCCCCTTTTCAAACTTGCTCTCGGCGATGGCGCAGTCCGCAAGACCCACGCCGTCCCGCCCCAGCACCGCCTCCACGGGGAGACGGAGGGTTTTGTAGAGCAGGTCGTCCTTTTTGCTCCACGGGGAAAAGTCCTTGCCGCCGTTCATGATGCTGGGCAGCGCGCTTGTGACGGAGAAGGACGGCAGCGTCACTTCCTTGTTCATCAGCAGCCGGAACACGGTGGGGATGGTCTCCGTCAGACCGTTCACGCCCCGCTGGGGGAGAGAAATGTCCAGCCATGCAAGGCGGCTGCGGGCCTGCTTTCCGGCGGCGTCCTGCCTGCCGCAGCGCTCGGCAAATGCTTGCAGCTCGCCGTACCAGCGCTCCGAGCCTTCGTAGTCCATCGCCAGCGCGCAGAGCATGCTCATGCCCTGCATCAGCGAGGGAGAGGCGAGAATTTCCGCCTCCGGCAGGCTGCGGTAGTATTTTTCCATCTCGGCATAGTGACCCATGCCGGGGTGGAGTTCTGCATTGCGCACCAGCAGCTCGGAGACCTTGGAATGGTCGCCGCCGCTGGTGTAGCATTCCAGGGCGTGGGCGTAGTCCTCCTTCAGCTCGTAGTACAGCCCGCCCCGGCTGAAGAGCGCTTTGCGCTTTTCCTCGGTATACTCCCGTTCCATCTCCCAAAGGAGAAAAGCTCGGAAACCCGACCAGAAGTGGAAGCGCTGGCAGTCGTCGTAGCGCAGCATAGTGGTGTATCGAAGAAGCCAGTCCAGCCGTTCGCCGGCACGGGGATCGCCGCTGACCATCCGTGCCATTTCCAAGTCAAAACTTTCAAAGGGGGCCAGCTCCAACAGGAAGCGCCGCACCGGCAGGTCAAAGCGCCGGTAGATGGCGGTTTCAAAGTAGAGAAACACCTCCCGGAACACCCGCGCCACCAACTCCGGCGTCCACGGCTTGCCCGGAGACATACACCGGGCGGTGATGGCTACGCCCAGCGGATAGCCCACGGATTCTTTCAAAATTCCGTCGATCTCGCTATCTGTTACATTTGCTCCCGAAAGCTGAAACAGCCGCCGCACATCGTCCGCATCAAAGAGCAGGTCGTCGGCCTCCAGCACCGTCATCAGCCCCGTGTATTGAAAGGCCATGAGGCTCCCCGGCGGCGTGCCGCGGGAGAGCAGGACGAAGCGGCGCTCGGGGCAGGCACGGATCAGTTCGCACAGGGCATTCCAGTCCTGCTCCTCCTGCATATCCTGCAAATCGTCCAGCAGTAAGATTTGCCAGTCAGCCTCCGCAGAGGACAGCTTGGAGCCGACACTGTCCGCCGGCAGGCGCAATACCTCCCGGCTGGACAGTAGCGCCTCCGCCACCGCCGTTTTTCCAAAGCCGCAGGGTGCGCTGAAAAAGAGCACGCGCCCCTGCCGCAGAAAACGGTCAAACTGCTTCTCAACGGACGGTTTTACGATGATGTTGTCCTGCAAGCGTGTCCCTCCCTTGCACCAGAGTGGAATTGTCCCGTAGGGGAACCCTACGGGACAAGGGGGCACGCCCCCTTGTCAATACTTCTTTCGACACGATTTATAATCATTTAAGTTTATTATACAGCCCCCTGACGGAAATGTAAATCGTTCCAAAGTATGAGACCGGTGATTTTGGTTGCGGGACAGTCTATCCGGGGGCCTTTTCAGTGGGCACATTCAGCCATTTTGTTTTCAGAGTTTCGGGATGAATCAGCATGACCGGTCTGCCCAGTGCAAGCGCATAGGACACAGCCTTATCCTCGGCGCTCCCATCCGCAAGGTCGGGGGCATAGACGGCCAGCACCACGCCCGACTGTTTGATGATCCGCTGATAGGCCAAAAGCTGGGCGTCAGGCTGCTCATGGAAGTCGATGCAGTCCAGTTCCGTGCATCCCGCGAGCATATTGAAGTAGCGCTCCCGAAGCTGCGGCGTCCATTTGGTAGCCTGCTCCTCATGGGGTATGACGCAGACCAGCCGAAGGGATTTATCCTTCTCCCGCAGAATATTGATGATCTCTGCAGCGTACAGCCCCACGCCGGGGTCGCAGGCCACCTGAAACTCCGTGACACCGCGCTGGCGCAGTTCCATGATCCGCTGCGCCATCTCCAGCTTCATGCGGCGGCAGCCGTCGTCCTCCTCGTCAAAGCCCCACGGGAACCGCAGGGGATGCTGACCGATCACCGCACAGCGAACATTCTTTTTCATCATTCCACCGCCTCTTATTGTAGTCTATTGGCTTACGATTAGTATTCTAACAGCCGCTATTTTTCGCGTCAACGAGAATGTAAGCTATAAGCATACAAAATAAATGCTGATAGCACACAATCGGAGGCGAAACCATGGATAAGAAGCTGCTCGGAAAGCGAATCAATACGGCACGCAAGGAACGGGGCTGGACGAGTGAGCGTCTGTCCGAGGCGTGCAATATCAACGCGACCTATCTTCGGCAAATTGAAGCAGGAACGAAGGTTCCCAGTCTGCAAGTGTTCGTTTTGCTGTGCGAAGCGCTCAGGGTATCTCCGACCTATCTTTTGGCGGAGGTCTTACCCAGCATGGAATTTTCGGATATGGATGTACTTTTGGAGTTGTGGCAGACAGCCACACCCAAGCAAATCGCCATGATGTCCTCCATGATCCGCAGCGCCTTAGAAGCATCGAAAGATTAACAGGAATGCGTCTCGCAGGAGGCGCATTTTTTCTCACCGTTGATTGCTATTGTCGAATTAAATACTACGATAATAACTATTAAAATGCAACGATTTTTCACAGTATAATATACGAAAAATCGTTGGCGGTGAGAAAATGACAGATATTCTTGGAATTATCAAAACGCAGCGCGAAGCGCGGGGCTGGTCTGAGTATCAGCTTGCTGAACGTTCCGGCTTGCCGCAATCCACGATTTCTTCATGGTATAAGAAAGACATGACACCGTCATTTGCATCGTTGGAGAAGATATGCGACGCCTTTGGCATCACACTTTCGCAATTCTTTGCAGACGGAGAAGAAAGCGTTGTCCTGACACCTTCGCAGCGTAAAATGTTGGATAAATGGAACTGCCTCACAGAAGCACAGCACAACTCGCTACTGATCCTCATGGATTCCATGTAAAACTACTTCTATAGCGACAGCCGGGAGCTTCCGGCTGCCGCTGTTTCTTTTGAGTAAAAAAAGGAAAGCGCGTCCACCCGCGCAAACGCACAGGCAGACGCACCTTATCGCAGTACAAAAAGCCTCTGCGCCTTCTATTCAAAAAAAGAGGGCGCAGGGGCTTACTGTATGCTATGCTGTTTTATCGTATGGCGTCTTTGAGCGCCTTGCCGGGCTTGAACACCGGCACCTTGCAGGCGGGATAGGTCATGGGCTCGCCGGTACGGGGATTGCGGCCAACACGGGCGGGACGCTCTTTGGCCTCGAAGCTGCCAAAACCCACCAGCTGTACCTTATCTCCGCCCTTCATGGCAGTTTCCACCGTGCCAGTGAAAGCGGCAAGGGCCACTTCGCAGTCCTTCTTCGTCAGGCCGCTGACTTCCGACATGGCGGCGATCAGTTCAGTTTTGTTCATGGAAATCGCTCTCCTTCTCATTTGTAGTATGACCGCATTATAACGGAGGGAGTCGGAAACTGTCAACTGCGGCCTGCTTCGGCGTAGTATTGCGGTCGTCCGATAGAGGTAAAGCCCTCCAGCCCGGTAATGACCACGTTGTTATATCCGCTGGCGCAGTGAATGATTAGCAATTCTCCGTTTGCGTCCCTGCCGCCAACGATGCCCACATGGGAATTATCCGGGTAGAACACCAAGTCACCGGGCTGTGCATCCGCCCACGAAATATTGGTACAATGGCTGTGCTGCATCGTGGCCCCGCCGCCATGGCCGATGACATAGCTGCCGTCAGACTGATTGAAGAAAACCCAATCCACAAAGCCGCTGCAATCCAGCCCGTAGGGCCGATAGGTACCGGTGGTGGAGCTGCCTGCCGCCGTGACCTGCCGCACTTCGCCCCAGCGACTGTCCCAGCCAAGTACCAGTGATTTTCCGCCCCAAAAATAATTCATCTTGCCGACAAGAGAACAGGCGGTGCGTACCACCGCCTCGCGCTCCGGCGATAGATCTTCCGGCAGATTGCGGATCAGCGCCGCCGTATCCCCGCTGACGGAGTACACATCCTCGATCAGCTCCTGCAGGAGGTCCCGCTGCTCCAGCAGCTCCTCCAGCGCCGCAATTTGATTGCGGTTGAAGTGATACGCGGTTTTCATTTCCTCTGCCGTTTTTGCGGTAATGGTGATATAAAGGTTTCGCTCCGTCCAGCCATCGTCATCACCGCTGCCGGGGTGGTTGATCGTTTCCACCTCCGTTGCGATTGCGGTCATGTCCCAAAAGACTGC
>OLXF01000677.1_pt1 | contig 14038 bp, 9 predicted proteins | sample 1673471 | NCBI WGS metagenome assembly OLXF01 (sample SAMEA103958113, study PRJEB25191) | human gut metagenome
CCGGATTCGCCAAGGCCGTGGAGCTGCGGCAGGAGCACTATGAAGAAAAGCTGGCGCACATGGCGGCGCTGAAGGAATACTGCCGGGCAAAGCTGCTGGACATGGGCGGCGTTGTGCCGGTGGGCAGCGGTACCGCGCCCCACATTCTGGCGGTGTCGCTGGTGGGCTACCCCAGCGGCAACATCGTCACGGAGCTGGGCGCGCAGGGCATCTGCATCTCCGCCGGCTCCGCCTGCCATCAGGGGAAGGCCAGCCATGTGGTGTCCGCCCTGGGTCTGGACAAGAAAACGGCGGCGGGCGTGATCCGCATCTCCTTCTCCCCCGACAATACGAACGAAGACGTGGACGCCCTGTGCGCGGCGCTGAAGGCGCACCGGGATTCCCGGTTCCCCATGCTATGACATTTGAGGTGAAATATGTTTCAGGCATTGAAGCGCGATAAGGCGTTTTATAGCTATCTGGTGCGGCTGACCGCACCCATCGCCCTGCAGAATCTCATCACGTTTTCGCTGGGTCTGATCGACACGCTGATGGTCAGTCAGCTGGGCAACAACGAAATGGCGGCGGTAACGGCGGCCAACGTGCCGGTGTTCCTGCTGATTTCCATCGTGTTCGGCGTGCAGTCCGGCGTGGGCATCCTCATCAGCCAGTACTGGGGCAAGCGCGACCTGAAGAGCATCAGCCGCGCCATCGGCGTGGCGTCGTTCCTGGGTGTGGCGCTGGCGCTGGCGGTAAGGTAGCTTACGTCCAGCACGGGCTTCATCACTGTGGCGAGGGCCTTGTTGTGCATGGCCTTTACCATTATGTCGTTTATTGCCAGGGAGCGGCCAAAGCCTGCGGTGAGCTGTATGAACATCTTGCAGCCGGTCTTGTGGAATTCCTCCATGAAGTCCTTCAGCTCGTCGAACTTGCCCTTCCCCTGATACAGCCACTTGCCTAAGAGTATATCGCGTATTGGGGCTATACCGGGAAGTATGAGGCCGGCGTTGTTCTTGGCCCGTTCCAGAAGAAACCGCGCCGCTTCCTTATCGAAGTGGCAGGGCTCCAGCCAGCCGAAGAGGGATGTGCCGCCCATGGACACCTGAACAATGCGGTTTTTGATCTCGCAGTTGCCGATCTTCCACGGGGTAAACAGGGAACTGTACTTTTCGTTCATGCGATCTTTCTCCTCCTTTTTTTGTGCGGGGAAGCGCTGGGGTATGATCAATCCATACTATAAATATTATAACAAGCGTTGATTTATTCTGCAACTATATCTTTCTTATTTGTGTATTCTGCCGTCAGAACCGCCCGTTTTCGACATTTTGGTGCGTCGTTTTCGGATGGTTCGTTGTTTTTCCGACAAGCTATATTGGAAGAGATGCATAAACCGCCCCGGCAGTCGCCGTTTTTTCTTTCCTTCTATCGCGCGCCGCGGCGCGCATAGACTCTTTCACGGAGGGGAGGCGTCATTATGGGGCTTTGGAGATCGATCCGGAAAAACGCCGCGCTGCTGACGGTCTCGTCTCTCGTCATGCAGTCGCTTTCGATGCTCTGGCAGGTGTGGCTGGCCGCGCATATCGGTCCCGCCGGCATCGGGCTTTTCCAGCTTATCGGAAGCGTCGGCTTTCTTTTCATAACGCTCGCGGTGTCCGGCATCCGGTTTTCCGTCACGCGGCTGCTCGCCGAGGAGCTGGGGCAGTGCCGCGGCGGGAGCGTCTGCGCCGTGATGCGCCGGTGCTGCGCCTACGCGCTCTTTTTCGGGCTGGGCGCGGCGGCCATTCTCTTTCTTCTTGCCGAGCCCATTGGTTTTCTCTGGATCGGGGACGCCCGCGCGGTACGCGCGCTGTACGCCGCGGCGCCCTCCATTCCGGCGCTTGCGCTCTCGAGTGCTCTGTCCGGGTACTTCACCGCCGTCGGGCGCGTGTGGAAAACGGCGCTCTCCCAGTTTTTCGCACAGCTTCTGCGCATGGGGCTTTCCGCGCTTCTGCTCGCGCCGTGCAGCCGCGGCGACCTTTCCGCCGTGTGCGCGGCGCTCTCGGCATCCGGCACCGCCGCGGAGATCGCGCTCTCGCTCGCGCTTGCCGCGCTCTATCTCGCCGACCGGAAACGGTTTTGTCCGGCGGGCGAATGCGGAGCCGCTCTCACGCCGCGGATGCTGCGCATCGCGCTGCCGCTCGCCTCGTCCGCCTATGCGCGGAGCGCGCTCAACACGTTCCGCCAGCTTCTCGTGCCGCGGGGTCTTCGCCTTTCGGGGCTGAGCGCCGAGAGCGCGCTCGCGGGCTACGGCGTCATCAACGGCATGGCGATGCCGGTTTTGCTTTTGCCGACGTGCCTGCCGCTCTCGGTCGCGGAGCTGCTCGTCCCGGCGCTCACGGAGATGCAGGTCGCCGGAGAGCACGTGCGGGTGCGCCGGAGCGTGCGGGAGATGCTCGGGAAAACGTTTCTTCTCTCGCTCGGCGCGGCGGCCGCATTTTTCGTTTTCGCCCGCCCGCTCGGGATGCTGCTCTACGGCAGCGCGGAAGCCGCGCGCTTTCTCCGCCTGCTCGCGCCGATGGTGCCGTTCCTCTATACCGACATCGTGACCGACGGCTGTCTCAAGGGGCTGGGACAGATGATGGCATCCATGGCGTTCAACATTGCCGAGGCCGCGCTGGGGCTTGTTCTCGTGTGGGCCCTTCTTCCCCGCTGGGCGCTCACGGGCTATCTTGTGACGCTCTACATCTGTGAGGTTTTCAACTTCACGCTGAGCCTTCTGCGGCTGCGGCAGATTATAAACGGGGACGGTTCTCATTGACGACCTTGTGTCAGAGAGAACCGTCCCCATGGATAACTTTGGATAACTTTATTCCTTTTTCGCATCGGCGAGATTCACGCCGATGCCGTTTACCTCCACGCCGCCGTCGGCGGGGATGAGGATGTATTTCCGCCCGTCGATCTCGCGCGTCTCGACGAGATACCCAAACTCGCCCGGCAGCGTGATCTTCACCTCCGGCGTTACGATCTCGAGCTTTTTGCTCTCAACGATGTTGTTCGGGTCGAGCGCGGCGTGCGTACCGTAGCGCTTTTCACATTCGCGCTCGAATTTTTCCGTCTTTTCGAGCGGCACGCCGCTCGTGCGCAGCACGCTCACCACGTCGCGCGCCGTGATCTCCAGCGCATCCTGGTCTTTGGCTTCCTTGTGCTCTTCAATGCGGCTGCGCAGATTTTCGTGCACGGCCTGCACAACGTCGAACCGGCAGTCGGTATCGAGCGCCGCGGCGAGCGTTTCGGAGAACGTCTCCTTCTGCTCGGCGGCGGACATCGGCGGCGCGACACGGAACAGCCCGTCGATCAGCTCGGGATGGATCTCCGCGGTATCATGGCTGTAGTAGAGCGCGTCATAAATGTTCGCGCGGCGGTCATCGAACGCCGGGAACAGAAAGCCAAGCGCCGGGGCCGCGACGGTCTGGCCGGTGGACGCGCCGTGAAAGGCGCGTTCCTCCGAAAAATACCGCAGCGCCGCCGTCGCATCCTTCACGGGGCAGACCGTGCAGACGAAGAAGCGGAACACCTCGTCGCTCAGCTCGTCCTTCTCGCCGTCCGCGCCGCGGTGCGGCACGTCGTAGGCGTCGCCCGCGAGGAGGATGAGGTAGTTTTCGCCCTGCATATCGAGCGAGGAGATGACACGCGAATAGAGCTCATGCCGCGCGTTCTCGTCGGCGCACGCGCTCTCGCGCAGGGCCTGCAGCAGCCGGTGCTCGTCGCTCCCGGCGACCTGCTTCGTTTCAAACGGGATATCGATGAGATTTCGCCCGAGCGAGCCGGAGAGCGTTTTGCGCAGGAGCGTCAGATACATCTCCTGCTCCTCCTTGCCGGACATGCCGAGAGACACGTCCGTTTCGGCGACGACCTCGCGCATACCGTTTACAAAGCAGCCGTATACATGGGCAATGCCGCTCCGCTCCGGCCGGAACCGGCGGCGGAGCTCGTTGAGTTCCTTCTGATTCATTATGTACCTCTTAAAATGAGAAAATGGCCTGCGCGCCGTAGGTGATGACCGAGACGATCACGCCGGCGATCACAACGCCGATGACGATGGCCGGGAACGCGCGCTTGAGCCGCATTTCCATCATCGCCGCGACGAGTGCGCCCGTCCACGCGCCCGTGCCGGGCAGCGGGATGGCCACGAGAATGGCGAGACCCCAGAACGCGTACTTTTCCACGGCGGCGCGGTTTTTCTCCGCTTTCTTCTCCATGCGCGTCACGAGCCCGTCGAGCTTCGGCATATGCGCGCGCATCCACGCGAAGATCCTGCGGATGAAAAGGATGATGAACGGCACCGGCACAAGATTGCCGAGCACCGAGGCAATGATCGCCGTCCAGAGGTTCAGCCCGCGCACGACGCCGAACGGGATCGCGCCGCGCAGCTCCACGACCGGAACCATCGCTACGAGAAATGTGAGTAAAATGTCTTTCATGGGCATGACGCCGTCTCCCCTGTCGGAACGGCCTGATCCTCCGTTTTATTACAGTTCTTTCGCCGCGCGGCGCGTCTTTTTCCGCCGCTGCACGAATGCGCTGAGTTTACCCAGCAGCTTGTACATCACATTCATCACCGGCCAGGCAAGCAGCGCGAACACCGCAAGCACAAGCGCGCTGAGAAAATCGAGCGTCACAAGGTTGAAAAGCGCCTTGAGGAACAGAAAGCTCCCCGCAAAGCCGAGCGCGAGCACGCAGATCATCGCAATGCGCAGCCTGTTGTACGGTTTCGCCGTCTGGTGCACCATCATGAGTCCCACAACGCCCATCACGCCGGCACAGATCGTGCTCATGGCGGTGTCCGGCAGATCGGCGGCCAGATAGAAGAGCATCACGCCGCCGACGAGCAGGATATCCGTGAGCGCCGCCGGGAGCGCGCGCCGCACCACGTTTTTGAGGAATTTGCCCTGCACGAGCGAGCGGTTCGGCTCCATGGCGAGGATGAATGCCGGAACGCCGATCGTCATGCAGTTCACAAGGCCGAGCTGCGCGGGGCTGAGCGGGTACGGCAGAGTGAAGATCAGACTGATGATCGCCATCGCGATCGAGAACATGTTCTTCACAAAATAAAGCGAGGCGGAGCGTTCGATGTTGTTGATGACGCGCCGCCCCTCGGCGACGACGTCCGGGAGCGAGGCAAAGTTCGAGTCTGTGAGCACGATCTGCGATACCTGACAGGCAACGTCGCTTCCCGAGGCCACGGCGATGGAGCAGTCGGCTTCCTTGAGCGCGAGCACGTCGTTCACGCCGTCGCCGGTCATGGCGACCGTGTGCCCCTGTTTTTTGAGCGCAAGGACGAGCCGCCGCTTCATCTCCGGTGTCACGCGGCCGAATACGACGCATTCGCGCGCCGCCTTTTCGACCTGCTCGTCGGTTTCGAGCGTGCGGGCGTCCACCGCCCGGTCCGCGTCCGGGATCCCCGCACGGCGGGCGACCTCGGAAACCGTGAGTGGGTTGTCGCCGGAGATCACGCGCACGGAAACGCCCTCGCGCGCGAACCACGCGAACGTATCCGGCGCCTCGGCGCGGATCTTGTTGGAGAGCAATATGAGCGAGATGGGCAGGCGCTCGGCGGTGAGCGCTTCATCGGTGAGCTGCCCGTCGTAGAGCGCGAGGAGCAGCACGCGGCAGCCCTTCGCGCTGTAGTGATCGATCTTTTCCCGATAGGCGTCAAAATCACCGCCGAGGATGACCTCCGGCGCGCCGAGAAGGTAGGTCTCATCCTCATGGAAAGAAACGCCGCCGTATTTTTTCGCGCTCGTGAACGGGAGTGCGGCGATCGCGCGCTGATTCACCTCGCCGGTGAAGAATTTGCGCATGGCGGCCATGGTGTCGTTATCGCCGCGCATCGCCGCGCAGTAGTCCGCCATGATCATGTGGATATCCTCGGCGATGAACCGGTCGGGGCAGAGCGGGACGATATCGTCCACAATCATTTTGTTTTCCGTCACCGTGCCGGTTTTGTCCACGCAGAGCGTATCGACGCGCGCGAGCGTTTCGATGCAGTCCATCTCGCGGCACATCGTCTTTTTCTGCGCCAGACGCAGCACGCCCGCCACAAGCGCGAGGCTCGTGAGCAGATACACGCCCTCCGGGATCATGCCGACGAGCGCACCTACCGTGGACGTGACGCCCGCGGGGATGCTCCGGCCGAGCCAGTGGACTTCCTTTACCACGAGCAGCACGCCCATCGGGATGATGCCGATGCCGATCCATTTGACGAGGTCGTTCAGCGCCTTCATCATACCCTTGGCCTGACGCTTTTTCTGCGCTTTCGCGTCGAGCGTCAGACGGCTGACGAACGAATCCGCGCCCACGGCGGTGAGCCGCGCGCGGCACATGCCGGAAACAAGAAAGCTGCCCGAGAGCAGCGTATCGCCCGGCGCTTTGCGGATCTCGTCCGCCTCGCCGGTGACGAGCGCCTCGTTGACAAGGCACGTCCCGTCCACCACGACGGCATCGGCGCAGACCTGCTCGCCGGTCGAAAAGAGGACGATATCGTCTCGCACGAGCGAGGACACGTCCACGCGCTTTTCGCGCCCCTCGCGCACAACGGCGCATTGCGGCGCGGTCAATATATTCAGCGCATCGAGCGCCTTTTTGCTGCGCAGCTCCTGCACGATGCCGATCACGGCGTTAATAATGACGACGATGACGAACGAAAGGTTCAAAATCGACGCCTTCACCGCCACAAGGCACAGCGCGAGCACAAGAAACACGAGGTTAAAGTATGTGAGAAGATTCTCCCGCACGATCTGCCCCGTGGTGCGCGTGGGCGGTTCAACCGGGCGGTTGTCCCAGCCCGCGGCGGCGCGCGCGGCGGTCTCGGCCTCGGTGAGCCCCTCGAAGGGCGCGGCCTCCTTCACGGCGATCTCCTGCCGGACGGCTTCCTCTTCTGTTTTTCTGCGGAACAGCTTCAAAGCGCCAAGCCCTCCCCCTAAAAAAGCGTTATGTATTAGTATACCATTTTTTCGCTCTTTTTCAATAAAGACCGTCTTAAAATTGCGTAAAGAACGCCTGCCTTCGGATGACAAAAGCAGGCGTTCGTTCATTTTATCGTTTTACTCGATGATCATGCGGCGGGCGCGCATAAGCGTAAGGCGGTTCCGCACAAGGGGCGAGCAGCGCAGGAGCTTATCCAGATCCGCAGACGAAACACCGATATCCTCCGGCGTTCGTTTTGCGTCCAGCCGTTCCAGAACACGAAAAAGCTCCTCCGGAGCAGGGATCGCTGCGATGATCTCCCGAAGCTGCTGCCAGCTTTTGCCCAGTCGTTCCGGCGTGACCTCCGCAAGGCAATCGCATCGGTTTTCCTCCTCGATAGGCCGGCAAAGCCGCTCACCGAAAAAGGCCCGCATTTCTTCCGTCGGGAACGGGGTATAGGGTTGGACGGCAGGTGCAGCGTCCCCGATTTCGGCAAGCCGCTTATATTCTCTCGCCGCCAGCAGCGTTCCGACGCCCGCCTTTTCGCCGTGCAGCGCCGGAAAGGCAACCGAAAGTTCCGCCGGATGCATTTCAATGAGATGTGCTATGTGATGCTCCGCGCCGGACGCCGGGCGGGAATTGCCCATCATCTGCATGGCGATCCCGCTCAGCAAGAGCGCCTTTGTCACGTTCTCAAACGCTTCCGGCTCGCCGCGGAGAATGCCGTCCACACTTTCCACCGCAGCGTCAGCCGCAGTATGCATCAAGTCGTGGATCTCGGGGCAGAAATATTCCCCTGTCATCATATGCGCCATCCGCCAGTCGGCAAGCGCGGTATATTTAGCGAGAATATCGCCGACACCGCTGCGCACCAGCTCGATGGGCGCTGCGCGGAGGACGTCGGTATCGGCCGCAACGATTTCCGGCGCTACGGCGGGCAATGTCTTTTTATATCCGTGCCACGTCATAGCGGCCACCGTGCTGCAAAAGCCGTCTACACTTGCTGCCGTAGGGCAGGAAACAAAACGGAGCCCGCGCTCGTGCGCGCAGTAGCGCGCGATATCATGGATCGTGCCGCTGCCGACGGCGATCAGCACCTTGGTATCTCCGTGCAGCTCGGCAAGCGTGCGTGCCACGGCTTTTTCGTCGGCGTGAAGGTCTTTGGAAGGGAGGATGATCTCCTGCTCCGCATACGGATGGCGTCCCGCTGTTGCTGCATAGGTCCGCTCGCCGTAAAGCGTACAGCGTTTCCCCTCTATGCCGTTTTCGTGCAGCGCATCTTCCAGCGCAAGAAGTACGCCGGGCGCGACAAGTACCGAACGCGTCACCATCGTGTGATCTTTGCCGCAGCGGCATGATCCGCCAAATTGCCGCGCATCCAATGAGATCATGTGTTTTTCTCCATTTTTAGCGTTTCCACTGCGAGCCGTTCGAGCGGGAAGGCGGCTTTATAGCGCTCAAGGAACGATGTGAAGCCTGCGGCATCCACGCTGTCGGGCAATACCGTAGAGACCCCGGCATCGGCAAAGACCCGGTTATCCAGATACTCTTCCAATGATTCACCCTTCCTGCGCCAAAGCATATATGCGCAGAGCAGCGCCATGCCGTAAGGTCCGCCCTCACCCGCCGTTTCCATTACGGATACCGGTGCGCCGACCGCGGCGGCAAGGATCCTCTGCCCCACCCCGGGCGTTTTAAAGAAGCCGCCGTGGGCGCATATGCGCTCTACACGGACATTCTCTTCGCGCCGCAGAATGTCCAGTCCGATGCGGAGCGTGGACAGTGCCGATAGAAGGTGCATCCGGCAGAAGTTCGCCAGTGTAAAGGCGCTCTCCGGGGTACGGACGAAGAGCGGTCTTCCTTCGTTCACGGCAGTCACGCACTCGCCGGAAAAATAGTTATAGCTCAAAAGTCCGCCGGCGTCGGCATCACCCTCCAGCGCCTTGCGGAAGAAGATGGTATACAGCTCGCCGCGGTCAATGGGAAGTCCGGCAGCTTCGGCAAGCTCGGAAAAGAGACTGACCCAGCCGTTGATATCCGATGTGCAGTTGCTGCAATGCACCATCGCCACGGGAAGCCCCGTCGGTGTCGTCACCATATCCACCTCACGGTGAACACCGAGAGGGTGATCTGCCACAAGCATGGCAAAGGCGCTTGTCCCGGCGGAGACATTGCCCGTACACGCCCGAACAGAATTTGTGGCGGTCATGCCGGTTCCAGCATCGCCCTCACAGGGTGCGACGGGGATCCCTGCCTGAAGCGTTCCTGTCGGGTCAAGGAATCGCGCGCCCGCCTCGGTCAGATATCCGGCGATCTCGCCCGCCGGGACGGGCTCCGGGAGAATATCGGCAAGACACCACGGATATTTTTTCGTTTCCTGCAGTGCTTCAAAGGCTTTCGTCATTTTTGCGTCATAGCCGAGCGTTTCGCTGTCGAGCGGAAAAATGCCGGAGGCTTCGCCGAGTCCGACCTTCTTCTCGCCGGTCAGCCGCCAATGGACATAGCCCGCCAGCGTCGTGAGATAGCCGATGCGTGCCACATGCTCTTCGCCGCTGAGCATGGACTGATAAAGATGCGCGATCGTCCAGCGCTGCGGGATATGAAAGCGGAAGAGCTCCGTGAGCTTCTCGGACGCCTCACCGGTAACGGTGTTGCGCCATGTGCGAAATGGTGCGAGCGGCACACCGGTCTTGTCCAGCGGCAGATATCCGTGCATCATGGCAGATACGCCGATGGCACCGAATGTCGTCGGATCTTCCCCGGTTCTTTTCCGGATATCGGCGCGCAGATCGGCATAGCAGCTCTGCACGCCGCCGACGATATCCTCCAGAGAATATGTCCAGATACCGTTTTCCAGCCGGTTTTCCCATACATGGCTGCCGGAGGCAACAGGCGCATGGTTCTCGTCGAGCAGAACCGCTTTGATGCGCGTCGTCCCCAGCTCGATGCCGAGCACCGTTCGGGAAAAATTCAGCACAAAGCTCACCTCAGCTTCCAGACAAGATCTTTTATCAGCAGCTCCTCCTCAAGTTTTTCCGGAGTGCTGCCGTCGGTGATATGGACAAATTCAATATCCATGATGCGATCCCAGTCACGCAGCTGTTCGGCGGTCACATCATACGAGAGCACCGAATGATGCGCTCCGCCCGCCGTGATCCAGCACGCAAGCCCCGTGGTCAGATCCGGCTTTGCCTTCCACATAACGCGAGCCACCGGAAGATTCGGCATCGGCATAATGGGCTTTACGGCCTCGATGTCCTGCACAATCAGGCGAAAACGCCCGCCCATATCGATGAGCGTCGCCACGACCGCCTTTCCCGGTTTTCCTTCAAACACAAGTCTTGCCGGCGGCTCACGGTCGCCGATGCCGAGAGGGTGTACCTCAATACGCGGTCTCTCTGCCGCAACGCTGGGGCAGACCTCCAGCATATGCGCACCCAGAGAATACTCCTGCCCCTCAACAAGATGGTAGGTATAGTCCTCCATAAAAGCGCTCGCGCCGTTGCCGTTTTCGCCCATGGCCTTGAGGATCGCCGTAAGTGCGGAGACCTTCCAGTCCCCTTCTCCGCCGTAGCCGTAGCCCTGCGCCATGAGATGCTGCGAGGCCAGCCCCGGCAGCTGCCGCATGCCATACAGATCCTGGAACGTGTTGGAGAAAGCCGCGCATCCCTCGCGGTCCATCATGCGCCGGATGGCGATCTCCTCCCGTGCCTGATAGCGCACGGTCTCGATATCGTCCGTAGCGAAATCATAGGAAGCGCGGTATTCGTCCATGAGCGCGTCAATATCCGGATCCGTAACGGCGTCCATCTCGTGCACAAGCTCGCCCACGGGCCAGGTATTGACCTGCCAGCCGAGCTTGATCTGTGCTTCGACCTTATCGCCCTCTGTGACGGCTACCTCCCGCATATTGTCGCCGAAGCGCATGACCTTCATGTTCTTCGATACCGCCGCACCGACCGCCGCCTTCATCCAGCTTCCCAGCCGCGCCTGCACCGGCTCGTCCCGCCAGTATCCCGCGATCACCTTGCGCGGCGTACGCAGCCGTGCGCCAATGAAGCCGTGCTCGCGGTCGCCGTGCGCCGCCTGATTGAGATTCATGAAATCCATGTCGATCTCTTCGTTCGGGATCTCACGATTGTACTGCGTGGCAAAATGACACCATGGCTTCTGCAGCGAAGTGAGACCATTGATCCACATTTTCGACGGAGAGAACGTATGACACCACGTGATGATACCGGCGCATTCGTCGTGATAGTTAGCCTCTTTGATCGCATCAGCGATTTCCCCGGCGCTTTTGGCCGTCACTTTATATACGACGGGATACGGCAGAGCTTTGGAGAGCGTCTCCGCCATTTCCTTTGCGCGCGCATCTACTGTTGCAAGCACCTCCGGCCCATACAGGCGCTGGCTGCCGACAATAAACCAAAATTCGTAGTTTTTCATATCATTTCTGTCTCCCTTATGCATATTCCTTTTACACAAAAACTGCGCATCGCAGAAAAAGGGCATATTCGGCTTCAGGGTCTCCCGAGAAAGGAGACCCTATTCCGTGTGTAAATCGAGCTAAAGCAAGGAATCTTTCATAAGTCTCATTCGTATTACAGTTTGCTGCATGAAGCATCGTACACTGACTATCGATGGGCCACTACCGCCGTTTCCGGTCTTTTGACCTCTTTAGTGCAGTAATTCAACCGAAGAAATTGGTAATCCAAGTCTGAGGCACATAGCTGCCGTTCGTTCCATGCATGCAGACAAGCGTCCAGCCGAGAATCAAACTGCTTACAAAAGTACCAAGCCAGACATTCTTAGTCAGCTGGTAAGCTTTTCTGTTCACGAAAGTCATGATTGGGAGGAACAGAATCGCACCGTAAGTGAGCATGAAAGAGGAGATGCTCTTTCCTGGGCTGAGAGCTGCATAGTCAACTATAATGCTGATACCGCACAGCAGCCACACACCCGCGACCGCCATTGCAACCGTTATGAGCACGTCAACCGCCGGTTTCTTGCCGGCCAAGGTGACATCCGAAAGATAGTTGGTGGTAATGCTGCTGATGAACATAAAGGGCAGTGCCAAAAGAGCATAGTGGAAAACCAACTGCCACTGATCCGCCGTAAGAGTTGCAAAGCTTACCTGCCAGATCCGATAGTCCTGCTCGGTAAGATACTGCACCAGCTCCAATGTTCCGTATGCTACAGCAACATATATCACAGCAGCCAAAAGCGTCTTGAGAACATTCACGAAGCCAACAGCAATGTTCTTTTTAGCAAAGTTCAAAATGCTCTTGTATCCCCCGGTAATGAGGACGTAACCGACGGCAATAACCAAACCAAAGATTGTAAGCCAAGAGAGGAACTGAATAGGAGACCAGGCAGTAATCATCAACGGGAAGAAACTGCTGGTTTTGAATGTAAACGGCGTTTTCCTCGCGTTAGTCAGATAAATAGCCAGCGTATTGAGAAGCACCGTGCCGACACCTACGAAAATCGCGCCAATTTTCCGGTTCTTTTCCGGGAGCAGCGTCTCACCGGACACGCAGATAGTGCTGTATTTGGGGGTCATAGTCAGCAGTTTGACTACCGGAATCAGCAGTGCGAACATGGCAAGCAGCGCTGCAAAATTCAGAAACTCTCTCCACGCGAAAACCATCCCGCCCTTGTCTGCATCCGCTATGGAAACATTGCCATGAAGAGCCTGATTCATATAGTCAATAACGAGACCTGATGTCTGGCTAGAGAAGGTTTCTTTGGAATGGGTCTCCTTGGTGAGAAGAACGGTGCGCAGGGTACGGTTCTCAATGGCGTTTGCAAGTGCGGGATCGGAAGAAACGGAATCCTCACGGAAGGTTCCAACGATGGTGTTAGCGCCCGCATTGTCGTCCAAACAGTAATACGCTCCCTGAACCACTTCATCGCTGCTTGGAATATACCAGGCATCTCTGACATCGTCACTGCTGTTGAATCCGACGTAACCATAGTCAAACATGCCGTTGATGATGCACAGGTTAACCTGGCAGTTTCTGGTCACTTCGATGCCGGCGACTTCAACCTGCTGCTTAGGGTTGACATACTGCGCTGTGGAACCGATCAGAACAGCAGCACGGATTCTCGTGTTATAATATTCTGTTTCCTGTGTCTTCAGAATTTCATACGCTTTGAGCGCATCTGCGGACAGGGTCTCCTCGGCGATCTCGTCTGCATTGCGCTCAATATCGTCAGCGGAAATTTCCACGCCGAATTCTTCATGAAGCACATTCAGCAGTCTGTCGTTCAGTGTGAAGTAGCCGCAGTCCATCAGCGCAGCATATCCAGAACGTCGGGACCCCTGAGAATGGCCCATAACAGCAATATTCTCTTTGTCCACAAATTCCAGTCCGCGCATGAAATTCACTGCATCCAGGCATCCCATAGGCGTGCCGAAAATATTGTATTCCAGAATTCCCTGATCGTTTTCATTGTAGACAGGTGTTTCGCTGGCCCCGCTGCCGTAAGCGTTGATAGAGAATACAACATAGCCTCTATGCGCCAGTTCTTCGGCATAGCAACGAAGCATCTGATAGATATTGCCGGCACCGGGAACAATGACCACGCCGGGATAAGAATCTTCGTCGGTTGTTCCGACAGGATAGTACAATTCGCCCTCTAGCGCTGCGCCGCGGGCATCAATGGTGATCTTTTCAACTTTAATACGACCTCCGTCGGTCGTGAGAAGCTGGGCACAAAGACTGAATAAAACGATCAATGCAATAAGCGTCAAAGCAAGGCGTTTGCATCCCTTTGCGGAATTCAGGTTGAAAAACTTCTTCATCTCGTTTTCCTCCTCATTATTTAATTATTTGTCCGGCTTAGAATTGCTGCCCTCCTTTCTTTTTAGTCATACCTAAAGCCTGCCGTACAGCACGTTTTAGTTGCGGACGTTTCATCTGCCATACGTCAGAAATTTGCGGTTTGAAAAGCAACGTCAACAATTCACATACCAAGCTGTCATTGCCCTAAAAAGCGACACCGTTCTCTGTTTTCAAGTATATAAGAATACAAAAGTGTGCATTTGTCAAGACAAGCAAACCACAATCATCGTTTCTTACGAGTCATTTGTATTTTTTATGTATAATTA
>OLXF01000691.1_pt1 | contig 13933 bp, 4 predicted proteins | sample 1673471 | NCBI WGS metagenome assembly OLXF01 (sample SAMEA103958113, study PRJEB25191) | human gut metagenome
GCAGCAGCACAACGTCGGAGACGGTCACCTTGCCGTCGTTATCGACGTCGCCGGGGCGAACCTCCGCACTGCTGTCCTCCAGCTTTTTGATCGCGGCCTCGGCTGCGGCGAGCGCCTCCAGCTTCTTCACCTGAAGCTGGGTGCTGCGCTCGAGCGCCTCATAATCGGCGCGCGCCTTCTCTACAGCCGGCTTCTGGGTCAGGGAGGTCACCGTGCCGATCGCCTCAATCTGCGAATCCATCGAAGCGGCCAGCGCAGCCTCATCCACCGGGGTGCCTTCGCTCAGCACATCCTTTGTGCCCAGCAGCTCCAGCTCGGCGAGCGTGCCGCTGCCCGTAATGGTCAGGCGATAATATTTGTACACCGCCTGCTTCTCCTTCGCAATGGCAAAGGGCTTGGTGTATTTGGCCCAGGCAAAGCTTACGTTTGTCCGCGCGTCCAGCTCAACCCAGGTCTTTCCATCCTGCGACGCGGTCAGGGTATAGCCGGTCGGCGCAGCCGCCGGATCCGATCCGCTCGTCACGGTATAGGCCGAGATGGCTCTGCCCTCCGGATTGAAGTAGTTGAACACGGTGGTATCTTCCGGAAGCTTGACAACCGTGCTGCTGGTGTCGTCAAACAGGTTCTGATAAGCGCTCTCGCCGGCAAGCTGCTCGGTCCTGCTGCCGAGGATGCGGTTCGCCTCCATCGTCAGGCCCTTGGTCACGTCCATGGCCGGATCGGCCACTTTCTCTCCCTTGGTGATCGAGGTCGGGAGAGAATCCGCAGCCATGCCCCAGCTGGAAGGCTCGCTGCCCATCACAATGTCGATCACGCCGCCCTTCGCAAGGTCGGCATGCTTGAAGTAGGCCTTGTTATAATCCTCGCCGTTGAACTTCATGCTCTGGATATAGATGTTCTCGCGGCTGGAATCCGGCGCATTGATGACCAGATCCTTGCCGTTGTCCATATGAATGGTCGCCTTGGTAAAGAGGGGCGAACCGATCGCATACTCATCGTTGCCCATGCTCACGGGATAGAAGCCCAGCGCACTGAAAACATACCAGGCCGACATCTCGCCGTTGTCCTCATCTCCGATATAGCCCTGGCCGATATTCTGACCGGCATAGCCGTGGGTCAGAATCTCCCGCACCTTCTCGGCCGTTTTATAGGGAGTGCCGGCGTAGTTGTACATATAGATGAGGTGGTGGGCAGGCTGGTTGCTGTGGTGGTACTGACCCATCCGAACGTCGCGCGCCTCCTTCATCTCGTGAATGCCGCCCGAGAAGGTGTTGCGCAGATCGTCGTTAAAGAGTGCGTCCAGCTTCTCCTCCATCGCGCGGCGTCCGCCGTAGAGATTGGCAAGGCCCTGCCCATCCTGCACAACCGTAAAGGCCATGTTCCAGGCGTTGGTCTCGGTATAATCTCCGCCCCAGCCCCAGCCGGAGGGGTTGAAGTTCTCGCTGTTGGTGCGGAACTCGCCATTCTGATTCTTACCCATGAACCAGCCGAGATTGTCGTTGAACAGGTTGACATAGTAACGCGACCGGTTGCGGAAGTAGGCAGCCTCATCCGAGCGGCCGACAACCTCGGCCAGCTGGGAGATGCCATAGTCGTTGATGTAGCCCTCCATCGCCCAGGAGAAAGCCTGATCGTTCTCCAGCGAGGTATATCCCAGGAAGTTGGAGGTTTCCAGCGCGCGGCGGCCGCCGTTGGTCAGGTTGTCAGACACCACCGTCGCGTTCTTGATGGCCGAGTCAAGCGCAGCCTCCATATCGAACTGGATGCCCTTGACCGCTGCGTCGCCGAAGATGATATCCGAGCTGGTGCCGACCATGCTGTTGGTGCCGGCCGGATTGATCCAGCGCGGAACCCAGCCGGAATCCTTATAGTGCTGGATCAGGCCGTTGAGATACCCGGTGTCCCGATTGGGAGTCAGCAGGGCATAGCCTGCCCAGGCCGTGCGGTAGGTATCCCAGAAGCCGTTGTTGGTGTACATCTGTCCTTCCACCACCTTGCCGTTCTGGTAGGGGGAGGCGTAGGAGATGACCGGCTTCTCCGCCGTGCCGGTATTCTCGCTGTAATTGGTCGGATACATATACATGCGGTAGAGGCAGGAGTAGAAGGTGATCAGCTGCTCCTCGGTCGCGCCCTCCAGCTCGATCATGCCGAGCAGCTCGTCCCAGGTCTTCTGCGCCGCGGTAAACACGTCGTCGAAGGTGGCGTCGGCGGCAATTTCGAGGTTCAGGTTCTTCTCCGCCTGCACGTAGCTCATGTAAGAGGTCGCCAGCTTGATGCCGACCTCGGTCGTCCCTTCGGGGAAGCTGGTCAGGCCGATGGCGCTGCTCTTGTTGCCGTCGGTATAGGTCATAACCTTGCTGGTGCCGGTGGTCAGCGGATTGCCGCTGGCATCGACAAACTGGCCATAGATATACATCCGGGTCGAGCCGTTCTGGTTATGATCCGAATAGGCCGTAAAGCTTCCGTCCTTGCTGACGTTGGACAGCACCATGCCGCCGTTGGCGTGGTCGCAGTCGAACACGATGTTGCGGTTGGCCGCGTCCTGCGGGAAGGTCGCCCGCACAAAGAGTGCATGGTCGGTCGGCGTCATCTCCATCTTGACGCCGGAGGCCTTGCTCCCCTCATTGAAGGTCACGCCGTAGTAGTGCGCCTTGGACTCCTCATTGGCGTGGCTGAAGGCAGCCGCGCGGCTGGAGGAGTTGAGGCTGGAGGCTGTCGCCGCCGAGTAGGCGACGCTGGTATTGGCCATAAACTGCCACGAGCCCCAGCCGCCGACCCAGTTGGAGGCGATATGGGTAATCTCAAAATGCGCCATCGTATTTTTGGAATCGCTCAGCTGATAGAAATACGGCGCATTGCTGCGGGTGTTGGTAACCGGGATATAGTAATTGAAGCCGTTCGGCACGGTCACGGCCGGCACGGTCAGGCCTCTCGAAAAGCTGCTGGTCGAGTTGGTGCCGCGCAGCGGGTTGACATAGTCGGAAAGATGCTCGTACACCTTCTCCGGCTTCGAGAGAATCTGGATGTCATCAAAGAAGGCGCGGAAGGATTTTCCTCCCTCCGCATTGTCATAGGCGTAGTAGAGCAGAACCTTGTTGATGGTCTTGCCCTTGGCCACGCTGCCGATGCGGGTGCGCACCTCATTCCACTGCATGGTGTAGAGGCACTTGCCGTCCGACTGCTCCTGCGGGGTCATGCCGATGCCGTTCTGATCCACCGCGCCGAGGTCGCTGAGGTAGGTGCCGTCCGAGAAGGCGAGGTCGATCATGAAATGCATGTTGTAGAATCCGAAGTCATAGCCGTTCGAATCCTCAGTATAAAAGCTGGGGAAAATGACATAGTCCAGCTCGGTATTGTCGTCAACCGGGATGCTGAGGTTGTCATACAGCACATTCGCGCAGTCGGCGTCCCCTTCGGCAATATTGCGTCCGGTCACGGTAAGCGCGCCATCTCCGGTCCAGCCGTCATTTGCGGTATTGCACCAGGTAACCGAAGGTCCGGTTCCAACCTCCACCGTCAGAGGCGCGGGCGCGTTGTTCGCATCGTCCGCCGAAACGGTGAGCACGCCCATCTCGAACGAGGCGAGCTGGGTCATGTTATTGTTCCCGCGGTTCTTGGTGATCTCCAGCTTATAATGTTTATAAGCCGTCTCGTTCGCAAAGGTATAGACTTGTGCCTCATACCGGCCGTCAAAATAGACGTCGCTTCTGGTATCCAGCACCGTCCAGCTGCTGCCGTCCGCCGAGCCGTAAACTGTCCAGTCCATCGGGTCGCGCTCGGACGAGTCGTTGGCCGACTGAATCATATACGCGGTGGAAACCTTCGCCTCATTCAAGGCGAAGCTGACCCAGCGGGGCGAGTCGGCTGACGGCGCGCCCTCATTATTCAGCCACTTGGTGTCCTTGCTGCTGTCAAACAGCTTCTTCTTCGATTCCCCGTCGTGGAAATCGGCGCTGCCGGCGATCGAGTTCTGATCAACCAGCGCGTTATAGCTTTCGGTCAGCGACTGCGTACCGCCGCCGACGCCGACATTGTGCAGCCGGTCGCCCTCCACCTGGCCGACGAGCGGCGCGCTCTCGTCCGCTTCAAATGAAGTGGAAAAGAGAACCCGGGTCTCGCCGGAGGCGGCGCTGTCGGCCGCGATGGCCGGAGCAGAACCGAAAGCGGTTCCGCAAAGCATGGCTGTCGCCATCAAAATCGCCAGCTTTCCTTTAAAATTTCTCATTTTTCGACTCCCTTTCAGAATAGAATGTACAAAATACAATTTTGTCTCATTTTTCGACCCCCTTTCAGAATAGAATGTACAAAATACAATTTTGTCTCATTCTCCATTACAACGGTATATTACCATAAAGATCCTCACGGTGCAATCGGATTTCAGGTGATTTCGCCAATATGGTTGCGATTCTATCCATTTTTTTATACAATCGCAACATCTTTTCAAAAAGTCAGGAAAAGCAAAAATTTCCTATTTTTTATATTTTTACAATTTGAATTCGAGGAGTTGCAAAACCGCCCTGCTCCGTGTATAATAGAAGTGATCATCGGCCTGTATGGGCAGGCAGAGGTTTGACGGAACAGGGCCGCTTGGCATAAAGCGGCGGCAGCACCATCACTCGACCGGCGGCAGAGGCGATTTTGCACCGGCCGGCGATGCATTTTCGAGCGATTTCGGACTTTTAGGAGCCGCAGAGGGGTTGTCACCCCTCAAAGTGAGAAGGACAAAGCCTCTGCAAAGGCGCGCCGGCAGGCATGTCTGCGCAGGCGAGGCAACAGTATCCTTAAAAAAAGACCGGCAAAGCGGGTGCCCGACCCCTCCCCATTTTGCCGAACCGCACACTACGGCCGGCAGCGTTTGCCGGCGTGTTTTCGAATCAGCCATGGCGTCCGGCAAGCAAGAGGACGTGCCCGGCTTCAAAAAGCCGGCCGGCGCAGAGCGCGCCGCCAGCGGAGGTGAGAAAAATCTCAACATCAGAGAACAGACGGCCTTACACAAATCTGATCGACCGGATTTTCAGCGATCAAAATATCCTTTATATACTGGCCGTGTCGGTCTTTCTGCCTTATATTTTTACAATAATCATCCTTCTTTTTATGGCGGCCTTTGTGTTGATCTGCCCGCGGACAAGGGGGCGCATCTTCTGCCACAAGGGGGCAAAGTGGCTCTTCCCCTTTTTCGCCGTCAGCTTCGGCGCGTCCATCGCCTATCAAAACTGGATCGGGCTGCTCGCGGGTATAGGCATGTTTGCCATCCTGACGCTGGGGCTGTTTGCCCGATCGGCCTTCACGGTGAAAACATACGAGCACATGCTGCACATCATCTGCATGATCAGCATACCGATCGGCGTCGTCGCGTTTTTGGAGCGTATCTTTCTTCAGCTCCGGCATCCCGAGCTGTACAGCTTCCGCTGCATATCGGTTTTTTTCAACGCCAACTATTTCGCGACCATCGCGGCAACCGTTGTCATCATCTGCGCGTACAAGGTCGGCGCTCATCAGGGGAACCGGATGCTTTATTTCGGCATTGCGCTGCTCAACATGTTCAGCGCCTATTTAAGCGGCAGCCTCTTCGTATGGGTGGAGATTTTCATCGGCGTCGCGCTGGTTTTCTTCCTCCTGCGCAAGCATGAGATGCTGAGCGGCCTCCTGCTTGGGGGCGGGCTGTTCTGCTTCATCCTGTATTTCGCGCCGGGGCTTCTTCTGCCCCGCCTGACCGAGTCGCCGCTGACCACCGAACGGCGGATCGATATATGGAGGACGACCATCCACGCCTTTCTGGACACGCCGCTGTTCGGGCGGGGACCGATGACCTACTTCCACTGCTACGCCGACTATCCCGGAAGCTATCCGACCACGCACGCCCACAACATTTATCTCGACCCGCTGCTCAGCTACGGCATCGTGGGCACCCTTTTCCTCCTGCTTTTTGTGTTGAGTTACCTGCGCCCGCTGGTGCACTGCCTGCGCTCGAGGCCGGATGAGAAAATTTCGGTTTTGCTCAGCGCCGTGATTGCCGCAGCCGCCATCCACGGAATCACCGACCTCACCCTCCTCTGGGTGCAGACCGGGCTTTTGTTTATGCTGATCCTCGGAGGGCTGAATCTTTGCGAGAGGCGGGCAACCCGTTCTCCCCAGCACCGCGGGCAGGCGCTTCCGGCCGAGCCGCAGCCTCCGACCGCGAAAGCGGAAGATTTCTACCGCACATAAAGGCCGTGCGAGAAGGCGGTGCAGCAGAAGCCGCCGCACATAAAAGCCGCGTAAGAAGGCGGTGCTGCAGAAGCCGCCGCATCCGGAAGATTTTACACCCCGCCTCTTTGGCCGCACCCTCCACGCCGTGCTTTCTGCCCCATTGCTTTAAGCTGTGTCTCTCTAAGCCGCACGCCTTTTATAAAAAGTCAAATAACCCCCGGCAGTGCCGGGGGTTTTCACTTGGCAAAAAAACGCGCCGAACCCGGTTTTGCTTCCGGGTTCGGCGCGTTTTTTTGTTATCGGATTTACCGGCTGGCCGTCGTTCCCGTAGAACCGCTTGTGCTGCTCTTGGGATACTCGATCTTGGAGGGGTTGAAGCGATCCACCGCATAGCTGTTCGTCTGAACCTCCAGCGCGGCCGCGTCAGCCTTGATCTTCTCTTCAAACTCGCTCTGCTTCAGGATATACAGCGCCGGCTCGGTGAGGGTGGAAATGTACTTCTCATTATCCAGCACATTCTGATACTTGTACATCACCAGGGACTTATCATCATCGTCGATCACCTTGACCTCGCCCACAGCAAGCGCCGAGGCCTCATCCCAATGATCGTGGGTGTAGTAGCTGGAGGAAACATACGACTGCGCCGCCTCGCTCACGAAAACAGTGGCGTAGATCGACTCATCACTCGTGTCAGCCGAAGAGGTGTCAGCCGACGGATTCTCCTCCAGATAAAGGGGGCCGAACTTCTCCCCATTGCGGAGGCGCTGGGCGTAGGTCTGCGCCTTTTCCTTGATCGCGGCAATCTCCTCCTCCGAATAGTCGACGGTGTTGTTGTCGCTGTCCTTATAGCTGTAGGAAAGAGTGAGCACATTCACCGGCGCGAAATTGGCGGAGATGGTGCTCCGAACCTCCTCATCCGCGACCGGGTCGGTGCCGTCGGCGCCGTAAACGCTCATGAAGCAGGCCTTGGACTTATAGCTGTAGGAGAAATACTCCTTGTAGGTCGACAGGCTGACGCCGTTCGGCTCATACATCTGCGAATAACCGTAGGTGTTCCAGTAGTGATTCACATATGTATCAATCATCGACTGATCCTCATCCGAGAGGGTCAGCTCTCTGTCCTTGAACATGGTCATATAGGCTGCGTACTCCGCCGCAACCTCCTGCGCGCGGTTCTTGACCCAGGCGGAGAAATCGGTGTCATCCACCTTCTGCGCATAGTAGTCCACCGTGTTGGAATCATAATCCGTATTGTCGGCGTTGGCTTTGTCCACCGCGTCGCGTGCCTCTCCATCCGCCTGGATCAAAAAGCACATATACATGGCGCTTGTGATGTCCACATCTCCGATGGTGAGCGCCACCTCGTTCTTCGGATGGCAGGCCGCAAAGGAGGCCAGCATCAGGACGGCCAGCAGCGCCGCCGTCATCTTTTTCAAGAGGTTCATTTACTCCATTCCTTTCAAAGCATTCAGAAAGGCCGGCCGCCAAAAGCCGTTCCGGCCGTCTGAACAAGTTTCGTACAGATGAGATTATACAGGAAAAGCCTGAAAAAGTCTACACCCCGCGTGCAAATTTCGGACAATTTTGCCAATTTTTTGCCAAAGGGATAAAGTCCTGCGCTCCCACTTCAAAGGCAGGGCGGACAAAGCGGCCTATTCCTCATCCTTGCCGCAGCAGCGCTTATACTTTTTGCCGCTGCCGCAGGGGCAGAGCGCATTCTTGCTGACCTTACCCTTGCCGCGGACGGTTTTGCTCGCGGCGTCGCTGCCGTCCCCGCCGCTGCTGGCCGTCTCGGTCGCGACCTTTTCCCGCTTGACCTGCTCCTCATTGCGGATCTGCACGCTGAGGATCAGACGGCTGGTCTCCTCCCGGATCGACTCGGTCATGGCGTTGAACATGTCATAACCCTCGTTGCGGTACTCGACCACCGGGTCATGCTGGCCGTAGGCGCGCAGATGAATGCCCCGCCGCAGCTCATCCATGGCGTCGATGTGATCCATCCAGTGCGAGTCGACGCTCCGCAGCAGAATAACCCGCTCCAACTCGCGCATGATCGGCTCGCCGAACTTCTCCTCCCGCTCGGCGTACTTCGCGTGCGCCCGCGCCTTCAGGTCGGAGGCAATCTCCTCCTTTGAGGTGTTGCCAAGCTCCTCCGGTGAGAAGCGGTAATCCGTCGGCGTGGTCAGCCAGCCGAGAAAATAATCCCGGAAGCCTTCGATATTCCAGTTGTCGTGAATGCTGTCCGAAAGGTACCGGGTCGCCTCACTCTCGATCGTCTCGTCAATCATGCCGAGAATGGAATCCTTGACATCCGAGCCGTCCAGCACCTTGTTCCGCTGGCTGTAGATCAGCTCGCGCTGCTTGTTCATAACGTCGTCAAAGTCCAGCACGCTCTTGCGCTGGGCGAAATTGCGGGCCTCTACCTTTTCCTGCGCGCTTTCGATGGATTTGGAGAGGATCTTGGTCTCGATCGGCATATTCTCGTCAACCTTGAGGGTTTCCATCAGGTTGTAGATCCGCTGGCCGCCGAACAGACGCATCAGATCATCCTCCAGCGAGATGAAGAAGCGCGTCTCACCCGGGTCGCCCTGCCGGCCGGCGCGGCCGCGCAGCTGGTTGTCGATCCGACGGGACTCATGCCGCTCGGTACCCAGAATGCAGAGGCCGCCGGCCGCCCGGACCTGTTCGGCCTCCGGCGCGATCTCGGCCTTGAACCGGGCGTTCAGCTCGGCAAATTTCTCTCTGGCTGCGATGATGTCGGCGTCGTCGGTCTCCCCATACCCGGTCGCCTCATTGATCAGCATTTCGCTGTAGCCCTGATGCCGCATCTCGGCCTTGGCCAGATACTCGGCGTTACCGCCCAGCATGATATCGGTACCGCGGCCGGCCATGTTGGTCGCGATGGTCACGGCGCCGAGCTTTCCGGCCTGCGCGACAATCTCGGCCTCCTTTTCATGATGCTTGGCGTTGAGGACGTTGTGCTTTATCCCCCGCTTCTTCAGCAGGGAGGAAAGCAGCTCGGATTTTTCAATCGTGACGGTGCCGACCAGCACCGGCTGCCCCTTCTTGTGGCAGGCCTCAATCGTGTCGATGACGGCGCGGAATTTGGCCTGCTCGGTTTTATAGATCACGTCCGGCTGATCGACGCGCGCGACCGGCTTGTTGGTCGGAATCTCCACCACGTCGAGGGAGTAAATCTGCTGAAACTCGGTCTCCTCCGTCTTGGCCGTGCCGGTCATACCGGCCAGCTTCTGATACAGGCGGAAGAAATTCTGGAAGGTGATGGTCGCCAGCGTCTTGGACTCATGCGCGACGGTAACGCCCTCCTTGGCCTCGATCGCCTGATGCAGCCCCTCGTTATACCGGCGGCCGAACATCAGACGGCCGGTGTACTCATCGACAATGACAACCTCACCGTCCTTGACGACATAATCGACGTCCCGCTTCATGATGCCGTGGGCACGGATGGCCTGCTGCACATGGTGGGCGATGGTGATGTTGTCGGCATCATTGAGGTTGTCGATTCCAAAATAGCTTTCGGCCTTCTTCACGCCGGCGGGGGTGAGGGTGCAGGTCTTGGCCTTTTCATCCACGATATAGTCGCCCTCGTCGCCCAGAAGCTCGTCATTATCCTCTTTATTATTCAGCTCGCGGACGACAACCTTTTTCAGTCCCCGGGCAAAGTGGTCGGCCTTGGTGTACAGGTCGGTCGACTTGTCCCCCTGGCCGGAGATGATCAGCGGTGTTCTCGCCTCATCAATCAAAATGGAGTCCACCTCGTCCACAATCGCGTAGTTGTGGCCGCGCTGCACCCGGTTCTCCTTATAAATCACCATATTGTCGCGGAGGTAGTCGAAGCCCAGCTCGTTGTTGGTGGCGTAGGTGATGTCGGCGTTATACGCCTCCCGCTTCTCCTCATTATTCATACCGTGGACGATCAGGCCGACCGAAAGCCCCATGAAGCGATAGACCTTTCCCATCCACTCGGAGTCGCGGCGCGCCAGATAGTCGTTGACCGTGACGATGTGTACCCCTTTGCCCGACAGGGCGTTGAGGTAGGCCGGCAGGGTAGCGACCAGCGTTTTGCCTTCACCGGTTTTCATCTCACTGATACGGCCCTGATGCAGGATGATGCCGCCCAGAATCTGCACCGGGAAGTGCCGCAGGCCGAGCACGCGGTCGGACGCCTCTCTGCAGGCGGCGAAGGCCTCCGGCAAAATGTCGTCGAGCGTTGCGCCGCCGGCCAGCCGCTCTTTAAACTCATTGGTTTTTTCCCGCAGTTCATCATCCGACAGGGCTTTATATTGATCCTCCAACGCCAGCACCGCCTGCTGCAAGGGGAGGATGCGCTTAATTTCCTTTGCGCTGTAGTTCCCAAAGATTTTCGTTAAAATACTCAAAATCCTTTACCCGCCTTTTTCTTTAAATTCCGCCGCTCCCGCAAAAGGACAATAGGACGGCAGAGTTGCGGCCAAAACGCTATACAAAGCATAATGCCCGAGCATACTATGAACACATTATAACACAAAGGCAGAAAAAATAAAGTACAAATTGTTAAATCTGTACGCCGTCAGTTTACTTTCCGGAACGGATGGATTATAATGATCTCTATATAAAATCGGATGCAGCCTTCCCCTTACGGCCGCCGTCCCGGAACAGGGAGGCCTCTTTGCCGGAGGGCAGGTCTCCTCGCCGGAGGGTGGATCTCTTTGCCGGAGAGAGGGGAGGCGTGTTCGTCCGGCTGTCCGGCCGTCCGGCTATGCGCGCCTCGGCTGTTCCCCGCGCCCACCGCGCCTGCTGCCTCAGCTGTGGAGGCAGATATGCCTCTGTGGCTTTGGCTATACACGCCTCGACCGATTCCCATGCCTCAGCCGCTCCGGCTGCTCCGGCCATCTCTGCTGCCTCGGCTGTTTCTCACGCCGACAGCGCCGACCGACCTCGGCCACTCCGGCCGCTCTGCCGCTTTACGCGGCAGGCCGGGGATGCAGCACAAAAAAATTTCAACCGCCGCCTCTTTGCGGCAGAAACGGAATGTGAATATGAACGTTTTATCCATTCTTTGCCTGCTTTCGCTGGTGCTTTATCTGCTGATCGCGCTCTGCCTCACCCCGAAAACGGAAGGGAGGCGCCTTTTCCGCATGCTGTATTCGGCCGCCATGCTGGGCGGCCTCGGCGTCCTCTTTTACACGGTGTTCGAGGGGATGGTGCTGGATTATCAGGCCTATATTCTGCCCGAGCAGAACGCCCTGCGCGCCGGGTATGCATACCTCATGCTGCTGATTCCGGTGCAGATTGCCGCCATGGTGCTGAACATGGTGCTGAAGAAAAAGCGGCCGGTTCTTCTGCTGGTGCTTACGACCGCGATTTCGGCCGCGGTGGAGGCCGCTGTAATCATCCGGACCTATCTGATCGACCGCGATCTTTCCAACGCCCATATGCAGCTGCTGGAGTTTTGTGCGCTCTACCTCCCCTTCCTCTTCCACTTTTCAGTCTGCGGACTGATCGCGACCGAGAAGAAATGGCAGCGGGTGCTGCACAACCTTTCCCTCTACCTCGACCTTGTTGTCATGCTCGGCTTTCTCGGCCTGATCGCCCTGCTGAGCTATGACGCTCTTGTACAGATCGGAATATCCGGCCTCCTGCCCCTGCTGCCAGCTGCGGTGATCTGGATTCTTGTGCCGATTGTACCCATCTTCGTCTACAACCACTTCCGCACGGCCGACCTCATCCGGAACGGAGAGGCGCCGAAGGGGCGTCTGCGCTTTCGCAAGCCCGGCCGCAAGACTGAAAAAGAGGGCTAAGCCCCCTCAATCCACCCGTCCGAAAGGAGCGTGCAACAGATGAACACCCTGCCCTTTTGCTCCCGCAATCCCGATTATAAAACCCCTTTCGGCGCAGTAAAGGCGGGAGAGGCGGTTACCTATCGCCTTCTGCTGCACCGCGACGCCCTTTGTGAAAATGCCTGGATGCTACTTCGCCGCGACGACCGGGCCGAACCGGAGCGCCTCCCCCTCACGCCGGCGGAATGGCAGGGGGAGTATCGCTATTATACGCTCCGCCTGACGCTGGAGACCGGGCTGTACTGGTACACCTTCGCCTATGACGGAGGCACGGGTTATCACTCCGTCACCCGGTTCGCCGGCGGCAACGGCTATCTCTCGACCGACGGAGCCGCTTGGCAGCAGACGGTCTATGACGCAAAATTTTCGACCCCCGACTGGTTTTCCGGGGGCGTTCTCTACCAGATTTTTCCCGACCGGTTCGCCGCTGCCGCCGCCCCTTCGGGGGAGGAGGCCGAACCGACCGCCTGCTTTCCCGACCGATTTCTGCAAACCGACCGGGCGGCCGAGCCGGCCTGGCGGCAGGATGCGGAGGCAGTGGAAAGCGGCCGCTTCCTCGGCAACGATTACTACGGCGGAAATCTGCGCGGCATTGCCGAAAAGCTCGGCTATCTCGCCTCACTGGGGGTGAGCTGCCTCTACCTCAACCCGGTGTTTGAGGCGCACTCCAACCACCGCTACAACACGGCCGATTATCTGAAGATTGACCCCCTCCTCGGAACGGCGGCCGACCTGCAGGCGCTCTGTGCCGCCGCAAAGGCGCAGGGGATCCGGGTTATCCTCGACGGCGTGTTTTCCCACACGGGGGACGACAGCCTCTATTTCAACCGAAAAAGGCGCTATCCGGTCGACGGCGCGTATAACTCTACCGCTTCAAAATATTACGAATGGTATAAATTTGAGGTGTGGCCGGACAAATACCAGAGCTGGTGGGGCATCGACACCCTGCCGGAGGTGGAGGAGGAAAACCCCGGCTTTTCCGACTTCATCTGCGGGGAGGACGGCGTCCTCCGCCACTGGATGCGGCGGGGCGTGGCAGGCTGGCGGCTGGACGTGGCCGACGAGCTGCCTGACGGCTTCCTCGACCGGGTGCGGCAGGCCATCAAGGCCGAAAACCCGGAGGCGCTCCTCCTCGGCGAGGTGTGGGAGGACGCCAGCAACAAAATCAGCTATGGCGCGCGGCGGCGGTTTCTGCTGGGGAGGCAGCTCGACTCGGTCATGAATTATCCCTTTCGCGACGCGATACTGGAATTTCTCACGGCCGGGCAGTCGATGGATTTCCTCGACGCTGTGATGACCGTGCTGGAAAATTATCCCAAGCCGGCGGTCGACTGCCTGATGAACCACATCGGCACCCATGACACCGCCCGCATTCTCACCCTGCTGGGCGGCGAAAAGGCCGACGGCCGCGACCGTGCCTGGCAATCCGGCCGCCGGATGGAGCCGGCCGACCGGACGAGGGCGCTTCGTCTGCTGAAAATCGCGGCCGTGCTGCAATACACGCTGCCCGGCGTGCCCAGCCTCTATTACGGGGACGAGGCGGGGATGGAGGGGTACAGCGACCCGTTCAACCGCGGCTTTTTCCCGTGGGGAGAGGCCGACGGCCAGCTGACCGATTTTTATCGCCGGCTGGGAGAGGTTCGCCGCTCCTCGCCCGCCTTCTGCGGGGGTGATTTTCTGCCCGTGTCCTCCGACGCCGGGACGGTCTGCTATATCCGCAAGGGCGGCGGAGAACAGATTCTCGTGGCGGTCAACCGGTGGGAAAGTCCCGCCCCGGTGGAAATCGGGACGGGCTGGGATGCGGCCGAGGTTCTGTTCGGCGGCAGCCCGATCGGCAGCACACTGATCGTACCCGGACGGGGATTTTGCCTCCTTCGGCTGCGGGGGGAAGCGTCTGAAAAATA
>OLXF01000697.1_pt1 | contig 13829 bp, 11 predicted proteins | sample 1673471 | NCBI WGS metagenome assembly OLXF01 (sample SAMEA103958113, study PRJEB25191) | human gut metagenome
TGCCGCGTTTCTTATACCCTGCCAAGGGCTACGGAATTATTTCACTAACTTTCAAGTTACATTACAAAATGAAATAAGATCTGCAAATCCTATACTCGATTTTCTGTTTTCATTCGTCGTTTCGCCTCGTACATTTTGACATCGGCTTCCCGGACCACATCGTCCATGGAACGAGGCATGTTATGGGTCAGTACGGAATATCCCATGGCTACAGTAATGGGATGCTCGGAACCGTCCGGAAGCTTCAGAACTCCCAGAGACGCTTCGAAATCTCTTTGCAGCTTGAGAAATTCTTTTTCAGAATCGGCTGCGGTCGACAGAAATACGAACTCATCTCCGCCGATCCGGTAACATTTTCCTAAGGAACCGAGATGTGCCAACAGAGTATCCGCTACCCGGCGGATCATTTCATCACCGCTTTGGTGACCGTAGGTGTCGTTCACATATTTGAGGTTATTCACATCGTACAGTGCCAGCAACACATGAAAATTATGGGATGCGTCCAGTCTTTTCAATTCTTCCATATAGGAAGTACGGTTCAGCAGGTCAGTCAGGCCATCGCGATAAGCCAGGCGGCTGAGCAGCTGCATGCGAACACCTTCCTGATAGTTGGTCATGAGGCGCAGGGTAACCTGGACTGCTTCCATGATCAGGAACAGAAGCACACCGATCCGTGTGAAGAAGCTGGTCTCGGGAGCACTGCCGAACCATAGCAGCAGGATATCCAGTAGAACGCCAAAGCACAGACACAGAATTCCAAGGTTATGATATAGATTGTGCTTCAGATGCTGCTTTTGATTCTGATAAAATCCCTTGCCGATGGCGTAGATAACAAGCGCGATCAGAATGCTAAAAGTAATATGGGTCAGACGAAGACTTTCATGGAAGTCCTTGCGACCGGTCAGATTCAAGCAAAAACGTATACTGAAATCCATGACACTGATCAGACATGCTGCCTGTACCATCACAGGGGAGTACTCTGTATACATTTTGCCAAGGTACAGAAACAGTGGAATGGTGATCAGCATCATAAAAAGTTCCGCAATTGTATGATAAATATGGCTATTACGCAGGATCAGCTGCAGCATACGGTTATCTGCCAACATGAAGATACCGATATTCAGGGCAAACAATCCCAGATAAAACATCTCACTGCCAATGATGTGCTTCTTGTGTAATGGCAGATAAAACAGGATAAATGCCAGACCAAGATGGGCAATCAGGAAGCTGATACCGAATCCGGGTGCCTTGTCGCGGATGCGGCTTATCAGGATATCTTCACTACGTCCCAGATACATATCATTGATTTTGCCACTGCCGTCTCCGTAAGGATTATCGATCACCAGGGTGAGCGTGCGCCCGGAATCTTCCCGGTAGATCGGCAGAGAGACATAAGAGGCTCCCGGTGTCTTGCCGAAGAAAAATCCCTCCGGCTGCATGGTCTCATAGATCTGCCGGCCGTCTATCAGGATCGTCACATTGGAACTTTTATAAAAAAAGAAAAGTGTCATGTCGTGAGTCAGCGCAGGAAGCTTCTTGGTCACTGTGCAGGTGCCGCTGATATGGGAAAAATCAACGGGGCTTCCATCGGAGGTGGTCCAGCCTTCTGAAAAGTCAATATAATCCGATATTGCCGGCTCACGGTTCTGCCTGGGCAGACTGTAGTACAGTACCGTAAAATCACAGAACACATGATCAGGAAAAACAGTCCACGTGTAATGGAATATGAAGTTTTGTGATTGTTCGTGTTAGTATTCATATGAATTATATTATAGTAATCAGGTACCATAAAAGTCAATGTCTGTGTTGGTCAGATTAATGACTAAAGATAAAAAAACGTTGCAATGGGTGAAAAAGTATGCTATTGTGATTTTGTTGCCGCTTTAGTGCGGTAAAGATTTACTCTGGAGAGTCCTTTCACGGAAAGCAATTATCATATTTCCGTATAAAAGGCGCCGAAGGTGTACGGCAGTAAAGCTGCCAATCTCTCAGGCAAAAGGACAGAGCATCTATATGCTTATTCCCATTCTCTTCGGAAGAAATCAATCTACGATAGGACGTCACAAGAGGTGACGGAAGGAGAGGGAATATGTTAGACATGATTAGTAACTTTCTGACCACAGTGGATGATTTCGTCTGGGGCATCCCCCTGATCGTCCTCATTCTGGCTACGGGCCTTTTTCTTACAGCCAGACTTCGTTTTTTGCAGATCACGAAGCTTCCCCATGCAATCAAACACTTAATTGCCAATGAAAAGTCGGGCGAAGACGGCGAAGTATCCAGTTTCGCGGCACTGTGTACGGCATTGTCCGCTACCATCGGAACCGGTAATATCGTTGGTGTGGCAACGGCTATTGTAGCAGGTGGTCCCGGAGCTTTGTTCTGGATGTGGATCGCTGCGCTGGTAGGTACGGCTACGAAGTATTCCGAGTGCCTGCTGGCGGTGAAATATCGTGTGGTAGCAGAGGACGGACACATCATCGGCGGACCCTTCTACTATATTGAGAACGGTATGGGCAAGAGCTGGAAATGGCTGGCGAAGATCTTCGCTTTTATGGGTGTATGCGTAGGATTGTTCGGTATCGGAACCTTTACCCAGATCAACGGTATCACCAGTGCGGTACATAATTTCTTCGATGCAAATAATGCACATACCGTACAGCTCTTCGGCATGGACTATTCCTGGAGCGTGGTGATCTCCGGAATCCTTTTGACCATCTGCGTGGCACTGGTTGTTATCGGTGGATTAAAGCGTATCTCCACCGTGGCACAGGTCATCGTTCCTTTTATGGCAGTGACTTATGTAGTAGCCTGTCTGTTAGTATTGATCTTTAATGTAACTGCCATTCCGGCAGCTATCGTAACCATCGTACAGAGTGCGTTTGGTATGCGTGCCGTAGCCGGCGGTGCTTTGGGAGCGGTTATCATGGCAATGCAGAAGGGTATTGCGAGAGGTATTTTCTCCAACGAAGCAGGTATCGGTAGTGCACCGATCGCAGCGGCTGCAGCGCAGAACGACTCTCCTGCCAAACAGGGTCTGATCTCAATGCTGGGTACCATCATTGATACTCTGATCATTTGTACCATGACCGGTCTTACGATCGTAATTACCGATTCCTGGAACGTAGGTCTGGACGGCGTGGATGTTACCACCAGAGCTTTCCAGCAGGGGCTGCCTTTTAACAGCTCTATTGCATCCTTTATCCTGATGGTATGCCTGGTATTCTTTGCATTTACCACGATCCTCGGTTGGGATTACTACAGCGAGAGATGCCTGGAATACCTGATCGGTCAGAAGCCGAAGGCGATCAAAGTATACCGTTGGATTTACATTGCCTGCGTATTCATCGGACCCTACATGACTGTTAAGGCAGTATGGACCATCGCAGATATCTTCAACGGTCTGATGGCGATCCCGAACCTGATCGCACTGTTGGCATTAAACGGTGTGGTTGTGGCTGAGACCAAGAAATACCTTGACAATGCCAAGAAAAAGTTTTAAAAAAGTTCTGTAGCCCTATCAAGCGGGGAAAATCCATATTTTTTCCCGGAAGTGTAGAAGTGAGGAACTATATGAAAGATCTTACAAAGGGCAGACCGTCAGTTTTGATACTGACGTTTGCCCTTCCTATTTTTTTAGCTAATTTATTACAACTTACTTACAGCCTGGCAGATACCCGCATCGTAGGTACTTTTCTGGGAGATAATGCCCTGGCAGCAGTGGGGGCCACGACGACGCTGAGCAATCTGATCGTACAGTTCCTGATGGGAATGTGCAATGGCTTTGCTATTATTTCGGCACAGTGCTACGGAGCGAAGGATATGGACAGATTGCGCCGATCCTTGGGCAATTCTCTGGTGCTTGGCCTATTGGCAACGGTGGTACTGACATTTGGAGGGCTTGTATTTTTGCAGCCGATCCTCAGATTCCTGAATGTGCCGGAAAATCTGTTGAATACAGCAACACAGTATGTATCCGTGATCATAGCGGGGCTTGTTATTACTTTATTATATGATGTATTATCCGCGACCCTAAGAGCGATCGGAGATACCGTGACCCCGCTGATCGTGCTGGCGGTGTCGGTGGTGTTGAATATCGGAGGAGATCTGCTTCTGATCATGGTGCTGCATATGGGAGTGCTGGGTGCCGCAGTTGCTACTGTGCTGTCGCAGCTGATCGCTGTGGTGGTGTGTGCGGTCTATCTGTGGAAAAAGTATGAAATTCTGCGGATACGTGTGGATGATCTGAAGCTGCAGGATGCCGGAATGCTCCGCAATATGTTAAGCTCCGGTCTTTCCATGGGATTCATGAGCTCGTTGGTCAATATCGGTACATTGACATTGCAGACATCTATCAATAAGCTGGGACAGAATATTATCATTGCCCATACGGCAGCCCGCAAGATCTCCGAGATCTTCATGATCATGTTCAGCGTCTTCGGTCAGACGATGGCGACTTATTGCGGACAAAATCTGGGAGCCGGTAAAATCGACCGGATCCGCAGAGGAATCCTGTTGGCAACCGGTTATACCTGCATCTGGTGTACGCTTAACATTGTGACCGCTTATACCATCGGTGACTGGCTGGTATGGCTGGTCACCGGCAGCAAAAATCCGGAAGTGATCTACAATGCCACATTATATCTGAAGGTAGATACACTGTTCTATTATGTGACAGCGGTAATCTGTATTGTGAGAAATTCCATGCAGGGACTGGGAGAGCGGATCGTACCGCTGATCTCCAGCTCTCTGGAGATGATAGGGAAAATTGTGATCGCGGCGACGCTGGTTCCCATGTTCGGATACCCGGGTGTCATCGCGGCGGAGCCGATTGTGTGGTTTATCATGATCATTCCGCTATTGATAAAGATACTGCGTATGCCGGTTTGGAAACAGAAAAACTTAACGGTTTCGTAAACAAAAAGAGTTTTTTACTTAACGTTGAGGAAAAATAACCAAATTTGATAACAAAATACTTGTAAATTTGTCGAATTGTATTACTATATGGAAAATGTTACAATAATTTCACCGAGAAAATACTTAAACGTTTTCGAGATGGAACGAATGTGATAAAGTCTTTTACAGAAAGGCAGATGTGGTAAGCATGAAGAAGACAGAGAACAAGAAAACGAAAGTAAAAGGGAAAAAAAGGCCATTTTTCACAATTTCCAAAAAGATACTGGCGCTGAGTCTTCTGCCGATGATTATTGTGTGTGCATTGGTGGCGACCGTGGGCTCCAGAGCTTTAGAAGCAGGCATCGAGAAACAGATCGAGAAAGCATTGCAGATCGTAGGCGTCAGTGTGGACGAGACTTACACCAATCTGTATGAGGGAGATTACACCAAAGATAAGGGAGGCAAGGTGCGCAAGGGAGGCACATCTATTTCCGGGGAGACGCAGCTGATCGACGGATTGCAGGAGAAGACGGGATTCCAGGTGTCTTTCCTGTACGGGAATATGCGTCTGATCACAACGCTGACGAAACCGGAGGGAGGTCGTATCAACGGTACAGGTCTGGAAACGGAGATCTACGAGCAGATCCAGGCGGGAGAACCGCTGTTCCTTAAGGATTGCGACATCTCTGAAGTGGATTACTATGTATATTATCAACCGCTGATCAACTCCGATGGTTCTGTGATCGGCGCCATCGAGGTGGCAACACCGGTGCAGGGGGTACAGGACACGATTCATACGCAGGTGAAGGATATTATCCTGATCGCTGTGGTATGCGTTCTTGTGGCGGCAGCGCTGGTAAGCGTATTATCCCGCAGCATGGTGAAGACCATGAAGAAGACGAAGCATTTCCTGGGCAGGATCGTGAACGGAGAACTGGATGCAGAACCGGATGAAAAGCAGTGTCGAAGAAAGGACGAATTGGGAGATGTCTACCGCATCTCTGTGAAATTGCAGAAGACGCTGCGCACCATTGTGACGGATATCAAGGATTCCGCGGATGATCTGACAACATCTTCCAACAAACTGATCAAGATGGCGCAGGATACCCAGGAATCGGTCCACGATGTATACCAGGCAGTAGGGGAGATCTCTGAAGGTGCCAGGAACCAGGCGGACGAAACAACGGATGCCAATACGAACGTGGTACGTATCGGCGAACAAATCGAGTATATCTCCGACAAAGTGAATTCTCTGACGGATTATGCCGGCAGGATGGCAGAAGCGGAGAAAGCTTCCGAAGAGATCATGAAGGAATTGAACAGCTCCAACGAGAGCACCAAGGAATCTGTCCTGCGGGTAGCGGAACAGATTAAGGATATGAACGGAGCAATTCAGAATATCACCAAGGCAGTATCCATGATTCAGGATATTGCGGACGAGACAGATCTACTGTCATTGAATGCCAGCATTGAAGCAGCCAGAGCCGGGGAAGCGGGAAGAGGCTTCGCAGTGGTGGCAGAGCAGATCAGTAAGCTGGCTGACCAGTCTAAGCGCTCCGCAACTGAGATTGAGCAGATCATCAAAAATATCATGGAGTCTTCCGGCAGAATGGTGGAGATCATGGGTGAAGTGGAAGCCAACATGAATCACCAGCAGAGCAAGTTAGAGGAGACCGGTGTGAAGACTGCGGCAGTAGCGGATGGTGTGGAGAATTCCCTGCAACATATCGGCGGTATCCGGGAGAAGATGGATGTCTTAGGACAGTCCGGAAGTGCGATCCGTGATGTAGTGGAAGGATTGTCGGCAATCTCCGAACAGAATGCAGCATCCGCAGACAGTACCATGCAAGCGGCTCATGGAATGAGTGATACCATGACAGAACTGATGAATTCTTCTGAGAACCTGCTGGCATTAGCGGACAAGTTGGAAAAGGTACTGGATGTTTTCAAGGTATAAAGAGGGTGCTGGAAGTTGTCCGGCAGGGAGATAATATATAAATGACAGAAAATGCAGTCCGGTTTTCATAGAAAACCGGACTGCATTTTCGTGTGGTTTATTGACGGAGATACCATCATGAATTACAATATAAGGGATGTAAGGAATGAATATATCAGACGGGAGAGAAGGAGAATGCAAATGAAAGAGATGGAACGAAATAACCGGGTGGCCATGATAGCACATGGTGTGATCAATGCATGTATGCTTTTCATTAGCGTGATCGGATTCGTTGAGCACACAGTATCGGCTCCGGTATTGGTAGTGCTGATACTTCTTGGAATCATACCGGTTTTGGCAGAATTTATTTGTTGGAAGAGGGATCATGCGACCAAAGCTATAAAACATCTGTCACTAATCGGATTTGCGTTGTTTTATACGGTGCTGCTTTTTACGGCACAGTGCAACATGGTGTATGCATTTGTAATTCCCATGATGTTTGCAGTCATGCCTTATCATGATGTCAAGGCATTTGTACTTATTAATGTGGGGACGGTGGTAGAGAATATCCTGGTGGTGCTCCTGGGAGCTACACAAGGGGGATTTGGCTATCTGGGGCAGGACGCAGGATTTATACAGATTTCGGTAATGATTCTGCTGTGCATTACATCCATCTATGCTACCATATCCAACCAGAAGAACACCGATGAAAATATAGAGAGCATTACAGCTGCGCAGGACCGCACGGAAGCAACCTTACGTGAGGTCATGGAAATGAGCAGCCGGATGGAGACTTCAGTAGCTGATATCACAGCGGAATTGAATAAACTGGAAACTGCTTTTGACAGTACAAAAACAGCTATGGAGGAGGTATCTGCAGGCTCCGGGGAGTCTGCCGCGGCGATTCAGCAGCAGACGGCCCAGACGGAGGCTATTCAGGAAAAAGTAAATACCGTAGGTGAAGTGGCAGAGACAATCGGAAATGACATGGAACATACGATAGAAATACTGGATGCCGGAAAAGAAGAGATGACAGGTCTGAAGGAGCAGGCAGAGGCTTCTGCAAGGAACAGTGAGCTGGCAGCACAGAAGCTGGAAAAGCTGGATCATTATATGCAGGAGATGCATTCCATCGTGGAAATCATCAGCAAAATAGCTAATCAGACCAGTCTTCTGGCGCTGAATGCCAGCATAGAAGCAGCCAGAGCCGGTGAAGCTGGCCGCGGTTTCTCCGTAGTGGCAACGGAGATTTCGGGAATGGCCACCCAGACAAAGGATGCTACCGGCAACATCGCGGAGTTGATCCAAAATGTATCCGGAGCGATTGGAGAAGTGGTGACGGTCATCCGTCAGATGATAGACGGTATCGGCAGCCAAAGGGAAGGAACGATGCGTGCGGCGGACAGTTTCACGGCAATTGAAGACAGCAGCTATACGATCGTGGATAATCTGGGTGAGATGCTTCAGACAGTAGAAGCTCTGAAAACAGCCAACCAGGAGATCGTGGATTCCATTCAGACAATCTCAGCGACTACGGAAGAAGTGTCTGCCCATGCCAGTGAGACACTGGAAGCGGAAGAGAGAAACAGAGAGATTCTGCAGAAAATTACTGAAAATATGAATTCTATGGTAAAAAAATAAGTAACGGTTCTTGTGACAGAACGAACAGGATAGAAACAGGAGTGACAGAATATGCATGACAACGGGGTGACTTTACAGAAAAAGGTGTTACAGAATCTGGATATACCGTATTCGTATGAACTGGCAAAACGAATGGAACAGTATCGCTCACATCCGACACTGGGGTATCGCCCGGCAGGTTCTAAGGCAGAATTTGAGACCGGGGAGATGCTGAAGACAGAAATGGAAAAAATCGGACTGTCTGAGGTTACAAAGGATGCTGTGACGGTAGACGGCTGGGAATTTCATAAGGCGGCGTTAAGCTACACGAATGCAGTCGGGGAGACCGTGTCAGCAGAGCTGGGAGCCTATCAGACAACCTTTGTCACCGATGGCCCGAAGGAATTTTCCATGATGTATCTGGGAAAAGGAACGGAGACGGACTATCAGGGAAAAGATGTCAGGGATAAACTGGTATTGGTGGAGATTAACCAGAGAGATGAGTGGTGGATCAATTATCCGGTATACCAGGCACATCTGAAAGGAGCCGCAGCCCTGATCGCAGTGCAGAGCGGCGGCTACGGCGAAATCGACGATGAAGCTCTGAATGCACAGGATATCGCCGGATCGGAGGATGCTCCCGCTTTTTCCATTTCCAGAAAAGATGCGGCCGGTCTGCTGGAGCTGCTGCGTGATCAGGAGGAAATAACGGTCACCTTTGATGCGGAATCCAGGGTGACCAGAAACTGCACGACTTATAATATTGTGGGAAGGATTCCCGGAAAACATCCTGACCGCATGGTGCTTTTGTCTGCGCACTATGACTCCTATTTTGACGGATTCCAGGATGACAATACAGCGGTCGCTCTGATGTTTGGTATTGCAAAGGCGTTGCGGGACAGTGGCTTTCAACCGAACAATACCATTGTGATCTGTGCCATGGCATCCGAAGAATGGGGAGTTGTGGATTCCAATTTCGACTGGTCTACGGGAGCTTATGAGCAGATATTTACCGCACATCCTGAATGGGTGGGCAAGGTGATCGCAGATCTGAACTTTGAGCTTCCTGCACTGGCACATGGCACCAGAGCGAGGATCCGCAGCTGCTATGAATATGTCAGCTTCCTGGAGGAATATCTGGCAGATCTGCCGAATCTGACGATGGCCTATCCGGAAGAGACGGCAGTGACATCTCCGATCGAGACCTGGTCGGATGATTTTTCCATGGCGATCGCAGGTGTACCGTCCATGGTAAATGATTTCACCGGCGGAAGCTTTATGGAGACCCACTATCATTCTCAGTTTGACAACGATGAGTTTTATGATGAACAGGTATATCGTCTGCATCACGAGCTGTTTGCCCTGCTGATCCTGGCGCTCGATGAAACGGCAGTGGTGCCGTTACAGTTTTCACCGGTGGTACAGCGGATTCATAAGGGTTTGGAGCAGTGCCGGGATATCTGTTACCGTGCGGATGTTACGGGACAATTGGGAGACCGCAGACAGATACTACTGGAGAAAATAGAGGAACTGGAAAGCCTGAGTGATAAGGCTTTGAGAAAATGTCGTGAAGATTATGAACAGATAGCGGAATACAACCGCAATTACAGACAAATGCTTCATGAGGGAAGGGATGCAGAGGCGGAAGGACTTTATGAACAGACCAGAGAATTGGAACAGAAGCTTCTTGTGAAGTTTAAGCTGGAGCAGGACGCTTTTGTGCGGATTGACTGGTACGGAAATGTGTTGTATCCTCATGAAATATGCAGCACGAATTTAAGACTTCTGGGCGGAGCGGTGAGAAATCTGAAGGAACAGAGATTGTCATCTGCACTTCGCAAGCTGTATCAGGTAGACAACAATGCCTATGCCTTTAATTTTGATGAAGAGGTATATAGACATTTTACGGATTATGTATTCCACCAGCCGAAGGATCGCCTGAAATGGGGCTACGGAAGGCTGCCGGAGCATGAAAATCTATATGGAACGATCAAGCAGCTTCTCCAAAAAGAAAAACAACTGGAGACGTTGACAGGATCCGGTATGAAGGAAATGGACTACCGGGAAGAAATTGCCAGCCTGGAACATGCATGCAGCAAGCTTGTGGTCAGTCTGATGAATATCATACAGCAACTGGAGAAATCTGTGGCAGAGATATTCGAACTGTAAGGATGGCGAGAGCAGAGCACGGAACAATCCGCAGGCAACAAAGCCGGGGATCGATATCATCATAATAAGGAGATAACAGTAAATACAATTATGGAAAGTGATAAGCTATATCGTGTGCAGAAGGAAGATCTTCCGAAAGTGGAGAAAATGCTGAATCAGTGCTTTGCACACGATCCGTTGTACGAGACGCTGATTCCGGATCCGGAAGTCCGTAAAAATCTGATGCCGGAGCTGTTTAAATGTGATATGGATGAATTTTATGCGACCTGTGAGATCTTCGCAGACAGTGCGGACCTGAACAGTGTATTAGTGGTATCGGATGAAGCGGAGCCGTACAATGTATTTCAGTTCTATTTTACAGAGGCCATGGCTGCTTTACAGACGGATTCCTATCTGATCAAGGAGGATCCTTCGTTAAAGACTTTTCGGAATTTTATGAAGGGTGAGGATTATCTGAATTCCAGCTGGACGGATCAGCTGCATCAGAATCAGCGTCTACATATCATTTATCTGGCAGTGGATCCATCCATGCAGCATCATGGGATTGCTGCGGAGCTTCTGGAGGAAGCCATCGACTATGCCCAGAAGCACAAACTGATGATCTCCCTGGAGACTCATAATCCAAAAAATGTGGAATTCTATGAAAAGTTCGGATTCAAGGTATATGGCGTGATGGAGAAGAATTTTCCGTTAAAGCAATACTGCCTGATCCGTGAAGTACAGTAATATTGCTGAAAATTTCAGGAAAATCCGGAAACGCAACTGCCGGTTGACAAAATTTCAAGGGCACTTGGTAGTTGTCAACCGGCTCTTTTGTTATGATTTTCCTATGTCGACGATCTATGTGTGCACAAGAAAACATTAATAAAAGAAGGAGAGAATGAAAATGATCCTGTCAGAAAAAATAATAATGTTGCGTAAGAAATATGGGTGGTCCCAGGAGGAACTGGCAGAACGCCTGGACATTTCCAGACAGTCTGTATCCAAATGGGAGAGTGGGGTTTCACATAGTTAAAGATACCACACTACAAACCCACGCTTACGATACTTCCAATAGTTAAATTTTGGAGGTAAAACCCTATGAAACGCCTTATGTCTTGTGAGTTCAACATCGACACCGCCTGCGTGGAGCTGAAATTTTCCGATGGCAGCATGATCTCCATCGACACCATCGCCGTTGAGAACGAGGTTGCCGACAATATGTATCAGCGGTCAGAACTTGACTGGCTGATATACAACGCCCCGCTGGAGTACGCCGATCTGATACTGAACGGTGATCCGGAGAAATATTTGAAAACTGTGACAGTTTATAAGCCTTTTGAGAATTGATTGACAGATAATGCACGGCGACAGAGAGTAAAATCTCTGTCGCTGTTTTTTTATATGAAAAATCCACATTTCTGAAGATGAATTTTTCCAAAATTATTGACAAACGATAATTTCTGCGCTATAATATTATCGTAAAACAATAATCGAGGTGGTACTATGAAACGAAAATCATTTATAATTCTTATGGGAGCCGTTTTTGCGGCGTTAATGGCACTTGTGCTGTTTGTTGATGGGTTGCCTGCACTATTTTCTTCTGTTATGGCATTTCCTTTTGAACAACTTGGTGCTGCGCTTCGTGCTTTGGCGTTAATCGGAAATATCGGGAACGGCTTTGCTTTGACTCTTACCATAGCCCTGTCCCTACTTCCAATCCTTTCTGTACTACGGCACAAAGGCGAGAAAGAATATCTTTGGGAAAACATCGTACTTTGCTGTATCAGCATTGTTGTATGTATTACTTTATTCAGTATGGCAAATCCTTCAAAGCTTATGTCTGTTTTCCCGTATTTCACCAGCGAAGCACTTCCCGTAGTTAAAGGAGTCTTGGGCTGTACTACATGGTCGCTTATCGTTCTTTGGATAATTTTACGATTGGTACGGATGTTCCGCAGTGGAGATACAAATAAGCTGCTCTGCTATTTGCGAATTGCCCTTCATGCTCTGTGTATCCTTTTCGTTTCGGTAATTGCAATTTCCTGTGGCAGTACGTTGTTAGGCAGTCTTTCCGCAGCGCAAAAAGGCATGGATAATTTGATGGCTGTAATACGCTTTATTGCTTCCTCACTGCCATATGTCTTTGACATTAGCATCACACTCTCATTGCTTACGCTTATGGATGCGTACATCGACAAAAACGAGGAAGATACCGTAAGACTTGCTGATTCGCTATCCAAGCGCTGTTGTCTGGCACTTGGCATTACAGCGGCGTCTACTGTAACGCTGAATGTGTTGCAACTATTACTCTCCCGTTTTCTTACCAACATTTCCGTCAATGTTGAAATTCCTGTTGTCAGTTTGGCTTTCATTCTTCTGGTTCTTATTCTAACACGGTTGATCGTAGAAAATCGCAAACTTCAAAATGACAACGACCTCTTTATTTAAGGAGGTATTGAAATGGCGATACGAGTACACTTAGAGGATGTTCTAAAGGATCGTGGTCTGACATCAAAGGAATTATGTGCAAAAGTAGGTATCACAGAAGCAAATCTGTCCATATTGCGAAGCGGAAAGGCTAAAGGTGTTCGCTTTGCAACGATTAATCGTATTTGCTATTTTCTCGAATGTGATGTGGGCGATATATTAAAATTCGATGGTATTTTGGAGGAAGATGATGAAGAATAAAGTAGGCATAATCATAGTCGCCTGTGTATTGGTTGCTTCATTTATTTTAGGCGCAACAGGTGCTGTAACTTTTGCAAAAGATGAGCCGACAAACAACCCGGATGGTACAAGCAAGGACAGATTGATCGGAGTTTATATCACTACGGAATATTTGGACTTGTTTGATTTTGAAGGTTATTTTCAAGACAATGTAGATAAAGTTTTATCGGGAGGTGAAATCAACTCGTCTGACAGTGCTCCCTATCAAGGAAAACTATACGCCACGCTTGTAGATGACCCATACACCAATCCAGAAACAGGAGAAATCACGACAAGAAAGAAATATGTTTTTGAAGGCATTGATGGTATCGCTTATTTCTCTGCAAAATATACAGACGATAGTGGTATAGAATATTGGGGGGCTGGTGGCGATGATGCCATATCTGACGCACATACAGGCTTCCATAGTACCGATGCCGGTGACAGCATTGACATGAAGGGAACAATTTATGTTTCCGTTGCCAAAGGCTCTAATGTGTTCTATTACAATCCTGTGTAT
>OLXF01000700.1_pt1 | contig 13827 bp, 9 predicted proteins | sample 1673471 | NCBI WGS metagenome assembly OLXF01 (sample SAMEA103958113, study PRJEB25191) | human gut metagenome
GTGCGTCAAGTGCGGCATGGCGAAGGATCTCGCCGACGCCACCAAGAATTCCCCGGCGTTCCCGATGGTCGCCTTCATCACCGAGGCGCAGGATTACTACTATCCCCCCGAGAAGAAGACCATCAAGAAGGAAGAGGTCGATCTCGTCTCCCGCCTGATGTTCATGCAGGTGCTGCATAAGACCTATGCCGGCACCGCCACGGTCTGCACCGGCGTCGCCGCGAAGATCCCCGGCACCATCGTCAACCAGGTCATCGGCAAGGAGAACCCGGAAGAGCTCGTGCGCATCGGCCACCCCGCCGGCGTCATCAACTGCTACTCCGAGGTCACGCCCGATCTCACCGTGAAGAAGGCCGCCATCGAGCGTACCGCCCGCCGTCTTATGGAGGGCTACGCCCTGCTCGAGAAGAGCAAGGACCCCCGCAAGAAGTAAGAGCACCCATGTCCGCCATCCGGGTCACCCGGATGGCGGTTAAGGAGTCGAAGCGATGAAAGCAAACATTCTTGTTTATGATGTCGGCAGCACCTATACGAAGGGCGCGGCCTTTGCCCTTGCGGACGGGAAACTGACGTTCCTTGCCCGCGGCCAGCACCCGACGACGCTTGAGAACATCAGCGACGGCGCGCGCGGCGCCGAGGCGGAGATCCGCGCCAACGCTCACAAGCTCATGAGCCCGCAGGCGCGCAAGGCCGCCATTGCCTCCGGCCGCGCCGTCGAAGTGGCAGCCGATGACTTTCAGGGCTGATGGCCCGGCTCATTGAGCTCAAACAGACCGCGCCGGAGCGCTTTCTGGCGCGGTTTGACACCGGCGAGGAGGTGCGCACGACGCTCGCCGTCGTGACGGATTTTCACCTGCGCAGCGGAAAAGAGCTGACGAGCCCGGAGCTGGACGCGCTGCGCGCGGCCTCCGAGCGCTCGTGCTGCCGGCAGCGGGCGCTGCGCATCATCGGCGCGCGCGCCATGTCGGTCAAGGAACTGACCGACCGGCTGAAAGAAAAGGGCGAAAGCCCGGAAAACGCCGAGGACGCCGCCGCGTGGCTGCAGGAGATGCACCTGCTCGACGATGCGCAGTACGCCGCCATGTGCGTGCGGCACTACGCCGCCAAGGGCTACGGCGCCGGGCGCATCCGCAGCGAGCTCTACCGCCGCGGCATCCCGCGCGAGCTGTGGGACGACGCGCTGCAGGAGCTGCCGGAGCAGGACGATCAGATCGACACGCTGCTGCGCCGCCGCCTGCGCAGCGACACGCCCGACCGCGACGAGCTGCGCCGCGCGTCGGACTATCTCTACCGCCGCGGCTTCGGGCGCGACGAGATCCGCGCGGCCATCGCGCGCTATCAGGATAACTATGAGGAGTATTGACCCATGCCATATCGAATCTGCCTGATCTCGCTCGGCTGTGCGAAAAATCAGGTCAACAGCGAGCAGATGCTCTATCTGCTCAACCAGGCCGGCCACGAGGTGGTCGGCGAGGTGGACGGGTGCGACGTCGCCATCGTCAACACCTGCGGCTTTATCGACAGCGCCAAGAGCGAGGCCATCGACCAGATCTTGCAGCTCGCCGAGGTGAAAAAGGCCGGCGGACTGAAAAAGATCCTCGTGACCGGCTGCCTGTCGCAGCGGTACGAAAAGGACATTCTCGAGAGCCTGCCGGAAGTGGACGGCATGCTCGGCACCGGCAGCTTCGGCCAGATCTGCCAGGCCGTCGAGGACGTGATGCACGGTGGAAAGCCGCTGTACTTCGGCGACAAGAGCGGCCCGATCGAGGAGATCGGCCGCGTGGTCACGACCGGGCCGGGCTGGGCGTACCTGCGCATCGCCGAAGGGTGCGACAACTGGTGCGCGTTCTGCGCCATCCCCGCCATCCGCGGCCGTTACCGCAGCCGCACGCTCGACGCCATCGTGCAGGAGGCGCGGGAGCTCGCCGACCTCGGCGTGAAAGAGCTGATCGTCATCGCGCAGGACATCACCCGCTGGGGCATGGACCTCTACGGAAAGCCGAGTCTCGCGCTGCTGCTGCGGGAACTGGCGAAGATCGACGGCATCCGCTGGATCCGCCTGCACTACCTCTACCCAGAGATCATCGACGACGAACTCATCGACCTCATCGCAAGCGAGGACAAGATCGTCAAGTATCTCGACATCCCCATCCAGCACATCGACAACGACATTCTCCGCCGCATGAACCGCCACTGCACCGGCGACGAGATCCGCGCGCTGCTGCAGAAGCTGCGCGCGCGCATTCCGGGTCTTGTGCTGCGCACGAGCCTCATCACGGGCCTGCCCGGCGAGGGCGAGGCCGAGTTTGAGGAGCTGTGCACGTGGCTGCGCGAGGTGCGGCTCGAGCGCGTGGGCGTGTTCCCGTTCTCCCCCGAGGAGGGGACGCCCGCCGCCGTGATGACCGACCGCTGCGAGCCGGACGAGGCCCAGCGCCGCGCCGATCTCATTCTCGAGCTGCAGGCCGGCATCATGGACGACTACAACGCCGCCTGCATCGGGCGGGACATGACCGTTTTGTGCGAGCACCGGGCCAGGAGCGGCATGTGCTCCGGCCGGACGTATGCCGACTCGCCGGAGATCGACGGCACGGTCTACTTCACCGGCGCAGCCCAGCCCGGCGACATGGTCACGGTGCACATCACCGGCTGCGACGACGGCGATCTTGCCGGCGAACAAATCCACGAATGAGGTGCTGACATGACGACTGCAAACAAAATTACCATCTTCCGCGTGATCCTGATTCCCGTGTTTCTGGTGCTGATGTACCTGCGCTTCCCCGGGCATACCTACTGGGCGTTCGGCGTGTTCGTGCTTGCGAGCCTGAGCGACTTCGCCGACGGCTACATCGCGCGGCACTACAATCAGGTGTCGGATTTCGGCAAGTTCATGGATCCGCTGGCCGATAAGCTGCTGGTCGTGGCGGCCATGCTACTGTTCGTCGAGCAGCACCGGATGCCCGCATGGGCGCTGCTGCTCGTGGTCGCGCGCGAGTTTGCCGTGACCGGCCTGCGGCTGATCGCCGTGGATAACGGCCGCGTCATCGCCGCCGCCTGGTCCGGCAAGATCAAGACCGCCTCGACCATGGTGGCCATCTGCCTGATGCTGCTGTGGAACATTCCCTGGCTCAACACCGTGTGCTGGGTCGTCATCGTCGTGACGACGGTGTACTCCGGCGTGGAGTACTTCGTGAAAAACCACGACGTGTTCCGGAAAGCCGCCTGAATACATGAGAACCCCCGGCGGGTGCTGATTGCACCCGCCGGGGGTCCATTTTGTCTGTCACTCACTGCGGCCCATGTCCTGCAGCGTCTGCCCGTCGATGCGATAGACCGTCCAGTCGCTCATCGGCTGCGCGCCGAGGGAGCGGTAAAAGTCGATGCTCGGCCGGTTCCAGTCCAGACACCACCACTCCAGACGGCCGCAGCCGCGCGCCCGGCTTCCCGAAATGTCACGGTATCCGTGGCCGGCTCAGAACGTGAACGCCTGCAGCGGCTTGTCGTACTCCGTGTGGCCGGTGGAGAACGGCTGCCCCTCGACCGTGACGCGCACGGTCGTGCAGTTGAAGTTATCGAGGAAGGTGTTGACAAGGCTGCCCATATACAGGAACTCGCCCGTCGAGCCGCTCGCGCGCAGGCCGGCAAGGAAGGCCTCATTCATGTCGAGACTGAGCGCGTCGCCGTCTTTCGAGATGGCGAGCACCTCACTGTCCTTCGGCAGGGCGTCATGCGCAATGAGCTGCGCGACGATTGCCTGCGCATACGCCACCGTGACGGCCGGCTCCGTGTCCGGGATCTGCGCCGTGTCGGCACTCAGGTCGTCAGCCGCGTCGTTCGGAAAATAGAGCTTGCAGGACGTGTCCACGCCGCCGGTGGCGGCCGTCTGCGTCGGCGGTGTCTCCGGCGCGGGGGTCTGCTCCGCCGCGTCCTTTTTGCCGCAGGCGCACAGCAGCGCCAGCGCCAGCACGCACGCGAGCAGGAGCGAAAGATATTTTTTCATATGCGATCCTCCTATGCAGCCGCGCAGGATGCGCCGGCCGCTGTTTTTTTCAGCATACCACACCGGCGCGCGGCGCGCAACCTTGACATTGCCGGGTGCATATGCTAAGATGATGGATGCGATGAACGGAAAGAGTACGCCTATCACCCGGTCTCAGAGAGGCACCCGGACGCTGCGAGGGTGCTGGCTGGCGGGGCGGAACGTGCGTCCGGGAGCGCGGCGGGAGGAAATGCCTGCCCGAAGGCACCGCGTTACGGTGCGGCGAGCGAGAAACGAGAGTGGAACCGCGAAGGACTTCGCCTCTCATGCCGGACGGCATGGGGGCGCTTTTTTATTGCAAATACGTCTCAAAGGAGCCTGAATATGAAACTGTACAACACCATGTCCATGCAGAAGGAAGAGTTCGTGCCGATCGAGCCGGGCAAAGTGCGTATGTACGCCTGCGGCCCGACGGTGTATAACTACATCCACGTCGGCAACGCGCGCCCGATCATCATGTTCGACGTGCTGCGCCGCTATCTGGAGTACCGCGGCTACGAGGTGACGTTCGTGCAGAACTTCACCGACGTGGACGACAAGATTATCAAGCGCGCCAACGAGGAGGGCATCTCCAGCGAGGAGGTCGCCAAAAAATACATCGCCGAGTACTTTACCGACGCGCACGCGCTCGGCGTCCGCGAGGCGACCGTGCACCCGAAGGCCACCGAGAACATCCAGCAGATCATCGACCTCATCACGACGCTCATCGACAAGGGCTACGCCTACGAGGTCAACGGCGACGTGTACTACCGCACGCTGAAATTCAAGGACTACGGCAAGCTCAGCCACCAGCCGATCGAGGATCTGCAGTCCGGCGCGCGCATCGACGTCAACGACATCAAGGAGAACCCGCTCGACTTCGCGCTCTGGAAGGCCGCCAAGCCCGGCGAGCCGTCCTGGGACTCGCCGTGGGGCAAGGGCCGCCCCGGCTGGCACATCGAGTGCTCGGCCATGTCCAACCGCTACCTCGGCAAGACGATCGACATCCACTGCGGCGGCAGCGACCTCGCCTTCCCGCACCACGAGAACGAGATCGCGCAGTCCGAGGCCGCCAACGGCTGCAAATTCGTCAACTACTGGCTGCACAACGGCTTTATCAACATCGACAACAAGAAGATGAGCAAGTCGCTCGGCAACTTCTTCACCGTGCGCGAGGCCGCCGCCGTCTACGGTTATGACTGCATCCGCATGTTCATGCTCATGAGCCACTACCGCAGCCCGCTCAACTACTCCGGCGAGATCCTCATGCAGGCCAAGGCCGCGCTCGAGCGTCTGCGCACCGCCAAGAGCAACCTCGAGTTCTTCATCGCCAACGGGCGCGACGGTGCGCTGAGCGAGGCGGACGCCGCCTTCGTACAGGGGCTGGACCAGTACCGCGAGAAGTTCGACGCCGTCATGGACGACGACTTCAACACCGCCGACGCGATCTCCGTCATCTTCGAGATGGTGCGCGAGATCAACACCGCCGTCTCCCCCGCCGCCGACCCGAGCAAGGCGCTGGCGCAGGCGTGCCTTGACCGCTTCCTCGAGCTGTGCGACGTGCTGGGCATTCCGTTCGGCTCCGACAGCAGCGAGGACCCCGAGGCAAAGGCCATCGAGGAGAAGATCGCCGCGCGTCAGGCCGCCCGCAAGGCCAAGAACTGGGCCGAGGCTGACCGCATCCGCGACGAGCTCAAGGCAGCCGGCATCGTGCTCGAGGACACCCCGCAGGGCGTCAAGTGGAAGCGCGCATAAGCTGACCCGATCCGATATCTGACGACCGCCCCGGCCGGTATGGCCGGGGCGGTTTTGCCGCCGCGTGCGCACAAAAATCCCCGATTGGAGACCAATCGGGGATTTTCGCAGTTTATGGGGTAAGGGATGATTCGCGTCAGGGATGCTGCGGCGCGTCGGCGTCGTCCGTGTCCGCTTCCTCCGCCGGGGCTTGCGCCGACTCGGCGCTGCCTTCAGCGGCCGCTTCCGGCTCGGCCTCGGTTTCCGCTTCCGGAGCGTCCGGCTCGGCCGGAGCTTGCGCTGCCTCGGCGCTGTCTGCCGGCGCAGTTTCCGCCGCTTCTTCCGCGGCCTTGGCCGCGGCTTGCGCCTCGGCGGCCGCCTTCGCCTCCGCTGCGGCGGCGCGCTTGGCTTCCTTGGCCTCCTTGGAGGCGGCGTGCTTGGCCTGGAGCTTCGCGCGTTCCTCGCCCAGCCACATGCGCAGGCCCTGCTTACGCAGCGTCGCCGCTTCTTCCTCGGTCATCGTTCCGGCCGCAACGGCCTTCTTCAGCTTCCGGCAGTAGAGCAGGCGCAGCACCGCAACGATCACGGCCAGCACGATCAGCACGATGAGAATGTAGAACAGCGGGCCGTGGTGCGCCTTGACAACGGCGAACTGCAGGTCGCGGTCCATGGTCTTGAAGACGAGATAGCTGCCGTCGCGGCTGCTGGACGTGCTCGCCCACGTGCCGTTCTGGTAGGTATAGACCGTGTAGCTCGCGCCGGTATCCGGTGCGTAGACGCGCAGGGAGACGGTGTTGTCCGTGTCGTCCTCGACCGTGTCGTTGAGGATCTCGACGTTGTACTTCATGTACAGCTTCTGGTTGCCGCGCAGCGTCGGGCCGTCGGCCTCGGCCGATGTGATGTGCACATCCGTCGCCGGGTCAAAGGCGCCCTCGGCCAGCACGATCGGCGTGCGGCTGTTGTCGGCATACAGGTCGCCGGCCACGACCGTCGAGACGGCGGTGTACTCTGCCTTGACCTCGAGGTCGAAGGTCAGGTGGCTGTAGTCATATTCCGGCCACGTGCCGTAGTTGCCCTCCACCGTCGGGCAGTCGGGAATCTGAGATTCGTCGATCGAGCCGCCGTAGGCAAACGTGATCGTCTTGACAACCTCGCCGTTGGCCGTGAAGGTAACGGCAAAGCTGGAGAACTCCGCCGGGATGCCGTCGCGCGCCATGAATGCCTCATAGCTCATGCCCTCGGCCTTGCCCGCGTAGCTGATGCCGTCGATGCCGGCCTCCGTCTCGTGGACGAAGTAGTTATCGGACGCGCTGCCGTCGGGGTCAATCTCACCAGCGATGGTGCCGACACAGTTGCCGGAGCCGTTGAGGTTCACGAGCGTGTTGCAGCCGCTGACGTTCATGCCGTAACCGGCGATGCCGCCGATGTAGTTGCGGCCGGTCAGCTCGCTCTTGGCAAAGCTGTTGCGCACGGAGCCCTTCGACTGGCCGACGACGCCGCCGACGTAATCGCCCGCCGTGCTCTCGGCCGTGCCATAGCCCTCGCAGCCGCTGATGACGCCCAGATCCGCGTAGCCGCAGATCGCGCCGGCGCAGTCCTTGCGCGAGGTGGCGTCGCCGTAGTTCTTGCTGTCGAGCAGCACGCACTTGGTGAAGTACTTGGCCGTCAGCGTGGAGTCTTTGATGACGTTGGAGTCGCTCTCCGGGTCGAAATCGTATTCGATGTCCATCGTGCCGGCAACGCCGCCGACATTGACGTCGCCGTCGACATTGCCGTAGTTGTCGCAGTTATAGACCTTGCCGTCCGTCGTGCTCGAGAGCTCTTCCTCCGAGACGTCCTCAATGATGTCCTTCTTGTCCTTGCTCAGGGCAAGCTCGAGGATATCACACAGGCGCATCATGACGACGTTGAACTGGTCGTTGACCGCCTTCATGTCGCTGACGATCTGGTTGCTGTAGGTGGCCGTCTCCACGCTCAGGCGGGACAGGCCGGCCGAAATGCTGCCGAGATCGTCGAACATCTGCTCCATCGCGGTGCGGTAATCGCTGCTGATATCGGGCAGATCCAGCGGATCGTTGCTGGCAAGGTATTTCGTGACCTGGTCGAGGTAGCTCATGCCGGTCGAGAAGTTGCCGCTCGAAGCTTTGAGCGCGTCGAACGCATTTTTGAACGCGGCGCTCATGTAATCCAGGCGGGTGTGGCCGGTGGAGTCCTCAGTGAGGTAGTACAGATTGATGATCTTTGTCATCGTGGAGATATCGCCGGAGATCGCGCCGATCGCCTTGGCGGCGTCGCCCATGCCCTTGAGCAGGGCGTCACGCTGCGACTCATAGGTGCCGAGGTTGTCGGGGTTGTACTCATAGCCGTACTTATCGGACATCTGCTGCCAGTTGTCCGGACGGCTGGCGATCAGGTCGTAAGAGCCGGTGCCGTAGGCGTTGTCCATGACCTTCATGAGCCAGGCGCAGTAGTCCATGGCCGCGTTGAGCTGGTCGGACGAGACGCTCAGATCCTTGGCCGCGTCCTTGAACGCCGTCTTGTCGGCCTCGGTCATTTCATCGACGATGTCGAGATAATCAAAGCCCTTGTTGAAGTAGTCGATCGCCTTGTCGAGCGACACGGCCGCCGTGGAAAACTCCGTGATCGCGGGAGCGAGCATTTTCTCCGCCGTGTTGATGCGGATGAACACTTCGTTGACGGTCGAGACCGTGTTGTCCACGTAGTCCGTGGTGCGCTCGGCCACATAGCGCGCGCTCTCCGTGGCGCGGGCCGCGCTGTCGCTGAGCACGCCGACCGTGGCGGCCAGGGACGACGCTGCAGCGCCCGTGTGGTTGAGCAGGGTATCCATCAGATCATGGAGCGTATTGAGCTCCTTGGCCATCGCACCGATCGAACCGGACTCCACATCGAGCGTGATGAATGGCTCCATCTGGCCGCAGATGCCGCCGACGTCCTTGCGGCCGGAGGCCGTGCCCCAGTTCATGCAGCCGGAGACCAGGCCGCTCTGGCGGCCGACGATGCCGCCGATGTTGTAACCGACGTGCTCAAAGCCGACGCCGCCCCAGTTCGTGCAGCCGATGATGACGCCGGACGAGAAGCCGCAGATGCCGCCGACGTCCGTGGACGTGTTGGCCTTCTTCGGCGCATCGTCGTCCTCGTCGTCGGAGGCAGTCGGGAGCGTCAGAGAGTCGAGATCCTCCGCGCTGTCAACGGCCTCGCTGGCGTTGATGTTCACGCCCGTGGTGTTCGAGCAGTAGGAGATCGTGCCGATGTTCTGCCCGACGATGCCGCCGACGTAATGGTCGCCCTCGACAAAGCCTTCGGTCTTGCAGTTATAAATCATGCCGCTGCTTTCGTTCGTGCCCGCGATGCCGCCGACGTTGTTCTCGCCGGAGATCGTGCCGTTGAACGAGCAGCCGGAGATCGTGCCGTAGTTCGTGCCGACGACAGCGCCGATCTCATTGAGGGTACCGGCAGCGTCGATGTTGCCGGTGATCTTCAGATCACGGACCGTACCGACCGCCTGCACATAGCGAAACAGGCCCATATGGGACGCATCGCCCGAGAGCTCCAGCCCGCTGACCGTGTGGCCCTGCCCCTCGAACATGCCGCCGAAGGTCGGGATCGGCACAAAGTCCGACCCGCTCAGGTCCACATCATTGTCCAGATAGACCGTCTTGCCCTGCGAGTATGTATCGAGCTTGCAGCTTTTGCTCAGCTGCACTAGATCGTCCGCAGAGTAGATGTGGATCTCCGTGGCGTTCGGCTGGGCAGCCGCGCCGCAGAGCAGGCACAGGGCCGCCACGAGCACCAGCGCAAGCAGACGGCGCACATTATTTCTTTTCATCGGAACCCTCCTCACCGTGCAGATCCGCCGCCGGCACAGTCTGCGCCGGAGCCTCCTCCATCTGCACATTTCCGATATCGATCGAAGCGCTGACCGTGCCGTTCACGCGGCCGTGGATCTCCGCATCGACGTAACCGTTGATATAGCCGCGCACGTGTCCATTGACACGCATGGCCCCCTGCAGATGCTGCGGCGCGGCGTGGTGGCCAATCGTAAAGGATGTTTTTTCAACCAGAGAATCGCCCAGCAGCAGGATCTGCGGCAGGACGCACATGACCAGCACCATCGAGATCAGCGTGCCGCGGCCCAGGCAGATGCCGATGGACGCGACCGTGTTCTCCGAGGACAAAAAGCCGATGGACATGCCGGCTGCGGCGAGGATCGTGCCGGAGGTCACGACCGTGGGGAATGCCTGGTTGAGCGCCTCGATCATGGCTTCCTTATAGGGCATCTCCTCTTTGAGCCGGAGGTAGCGGCTCGAGATGACAATGGCGTAGTCAATGTTGGCGCCCATCATGATGGCGCTGACGATCAGATACGCCAGGAAATACAGGTTGTTGTGCAGGAGCGCCGGGAACGAGAAGTTGATCCACACACTGCCCTGGATCACGAGGATGAGCAGCAGCGGCAGCGCGACCGACTTGAACGTCACCAGCAGCACGAGGATGACGAACACGACCGTGAGGATGCTGATGAGCGTGTTGTCCGTGCTAAAGGCGTCGGAAAAGTCCTTGTCCTTGGCCGTCTCACCGACGAAATAGGACTCGTCGTAGTATTTGCCGACGGCGCCCTTGATGACCGTCAGGTAATCGTAGGTCTCCTCGCTCTCGACCGGGAGGTTGAGATAGAGGATCATGCGCGAGTAATGCTCGGAATGCAGCTGCTTTTCGCCGTCGATGAGGCGGTCATACATCTCCTCGAGGTCGTTCATGGTCTCAGCATCGATCTTCGAGCGGTAGATGTCGCGCTGTTCATACAGGAACTTGAACATGTTGATGAGCGGCACGGAGCAGTTGTCAATATTGCTCAGATCCACGAGCTGGCCGAGGGCCTTCGTATAATCATCGTTTGCCGTGCAGTAGGCCGTGTAGAGCGCGCGCGACACGCCGATGTCGATATCCGTGAGCTCGGCGAACTTGCGCGGCGTGAGCGAATCGGTGACCATGTAGCCGTCCTTGGCCTCCTCGCCCGCGAGCGCCTGAATGTGATCGACACCCTTGAGCTCGTTGAGATCGTCGAGCAGGCTCGCCTCGCTCTCAAAGTCCGTGAACGGGAAGATGAGCACGACCTGGTTCGTCTCGCCGAAGGTGGCGTTGATCTTCTTCTCGGCGATCTTATAGTCGTTTTGCTTGATGGTGTCGAGCGTGCTGTAGCCGAACACGTACGGGCACTTGCTGCTCAGCAGGAAGCCCGCAACAATGATGACCAGAAAGATCGGCGGCACGATATAACGGCTGCGGATGGCAAAGCGGCCGAGCGCGTCGATGCGCGGCAGGAACTTGCGGTGGTGCGTCTTGTCGATCCACGGGCTCATGTACATGATGAGCGCCGGCATCAGGAAAAACACCGTCAGCATCAGAAACAGGATCGACTTGATGAGCACAAGGCTCATGTCCTCGCCGATCTTGATCTTCATGAACGAGAGCGCAAGCAGGCCCGAGATCGTCGTCAGGCTCGAGGCCGAGATCTCCGGAATGGCCAGCGTCAGCGCACGGATGGTCGCCTCACGGGGCGCGAAAAGCTCGCGCTCCTCCGTGTAGTGGTGGCACATGATGATCGCGTAGTCGATGCCGAGACCGAGCTGCAGCACCGCCGCGATGGAGTTGGTGATGAACGAGACCTCATGGAACCAGTAGTTCGTGCCCTTGTTGACCCAGACGGCCACGCCAAAGGTGATGATGAGCACCGGGACCTCCGCGTAAGTACGGCTCGTGAGCAGGAGCACCACGAAGATCGAGCACATGAGGATGATGAGCACGATGCGCATCTCATGCTCGAGGATCTCGCCGGTCGGGTTGCCGATCTCGGTTGTGATATAGGTATCATAGCCGCTGAGCGCCGCGCGGACGTTCTTCACGCCCTGAATGCTGATCTCGTCGAGCTTCTCGCCGTCAAACGTGACCTCAAAGAGCGCCGAGGCACTATTATAATGGTGTGTGTCCTTTTCAAATTCCACGTCCTTGACGCCGTCCACACCGCGCAGCATCTCGGCAAGCTCCTCCGCCTGCGCGAGCGTCACGTTGGACACCATGACCTTCGCATCCCCGTAAGTAATGAACTCACGGTTCATGATCTCCAGCCCCTGGCGCGTCTGCGTGGAGTCCGGCAGATAATCGGTCAGCTCATTGTTGACGTCCGTCTTGCTCGCCGAGAAGATCGACAGCACGCACGCCACGGCAAACAGCACCACAAACAGCCGCCGTTTGTCCACAATGAACGCCGCCAGACGCTCCATAAACGACTTCTTCATACCCCAGCCCCTCATCGGACGGCTCTCCCGCCCGGGATTCCTCTGCGCGCCCGATCAAAACCGGTTACACAAAAAGTTAAAAAACAGTAACAAAATGTATTTCCTCGTCATTTTTGCGTGTAACGGCGCAAAGTTAACATAAACAATTACGGATTCTTTTGTATCATACGATATCCAAAACACGATGTCAACCGCGAAAACGATTTTTCCCGCAATTTTCCTTAACTTTTTTCCACAACTTCAAGGAAATGCAAGCATTTTCGCGCCGGTTCTGCAAAAAATCAGACGCTTCGTCAGGAAATCAACCGCGCGTCTTTTTCTCGCCGCGTGTACCACACGGTGACATATTCCTGCAAAACAGCGTCGAAAAACGGTAACAAAAATCGACCCGTCGGAATCAAGATTGGATCCCGTCGGGTCGAATTTTGTAACTTTTTCATGCTTCAAATATCTTTTCCACGCGGCGGATATACGCCGGCAGCGCGCCCTCAAAGTCCACGCCGAAGCGGCGCGGCGTGTCGCGCCAGAGCGAGCGGCAGATGCTCTCGTCCGTGAGCGCGGTGGCCGTTTCGAGGGCGGCGCTCAGCGGAGCGCCGCGCACGAGCAGCGCGGCGAGGGCGGAGGCGAACACATCGCCCGTGCCGTAAAACACGCCGGGATGCGCCGGACGCATGCTCACGTGCATCTCCCCCGTGCGGCAGTCGCAGGCGACATTGCCGATCACGTCCGGCTGCGGGCGCACGCCCGTGACCGTCACGATGCCGGCGCCGAGCGCGCCGAGCGCCTGAAACAGCTGCGCGAGATAGGCGTCGCTGTGCGTGCCGGGCTCGTACGGCAGACCAGCCAGCAGCGCTGCCTCCGTAACGTTCGGCGTGATGACGTCCGCGCGCGAGAGCAGGCGGCGGAAGGCTGCACACATCCGGTCGTCGATCTTGGAATAATAGCTGCCGTTGTCGGCCATGACCGGGTCGATCACGACGAGGGTATCCGGCGCGGCGATGCAGTCAAGCGTCTGCGCGAGCAGCTGCGCCTGCTCCGGCGAAGCAAGGTAGCCGGAATACACGCCGTCGATGCGCACGCCGATGCGCTGCCAGTGGTGTGCGATGGACAGCATATCATCCGACAGATCGCGGAACGTCCAGCCGGTGAACTCGCCCGTGTGCGTGCTGAGCACGGCCGTCGGAATGCAGGCGCACTCCACGCCCGTGGCGGAGATGACCGGCAGCGCCACGGTCAGCGAGCACTTGCCGAGCCCGGACAGATCGTGGATGGCGGCAATGCGCTTGAGCGGCGGTAACGTGTTGTCCATAGAATGACCTCAGTCCTTTTCAGAATGGTATCCAGCAGACGGCCCCCGGCAAGATACCGGGGGCGCGTGGAAATGGCTCAGGCATCGGACGACGGGAGCGCGCGCAGCTGCGCGTCGATCTCCGCGAGCGAGTCGGCCGTCAGGCCCGACTGGGCAAACCCGGCCACCTGGCGCAGCGTCATGGCGGCGGTCATCTGCAGGGCCGGATTCTTCAGGATCTTGGGGAAGAACCGCTCGAGGACCGCGACCGCCTCCGGCGCGCCGAGCAGCTTCTTCATCGTGTCGTCCACAGTGTATGTCACGTTGCTTTCCTCCCTGTCTCCGGAAGCCGGAGGACAGATTTCACAAAAAATCAGAGATTTTGTAGTGATTATACACAAATCGCGCCTGATTGTCAAATCCCGTGCAGCCGGCGGGGACTTCCAGCGCATTCCGCCGGTCCAGATAGCGCA
>OLXF01000715.1_pt1 | contig 13671 bp, 8 predicted proteins | sample 1673471 | NCBI WGS metagenome assembly OLXF01 (sample SAMEA103958113, study PRJEB25191) | human gut metagenome
TATACCGACGAAACTTTCTGGACAATCGAGGACAATGTCCGCACGGCCCTGTACCTGGGGTACAACCAGTGCTGGCACCAAGACTACTATTTCGCCAATAACCTGCTGTCTGACGACGTGTACGGCAGCCGCCACTCGACGAACGAAACCAGCATCGTAACGGGTATGGCCAATACCTCGAACGGCCGCTTCTCGGACGAATGGGACAAGTGCTACCAGGAACTGCGTACGATCCACACGGCGCTCGACGCCCAGGATCGCATGAATATCGACGAGACGTTCAAGACGCGCATGCTTGCAGAGCTCCGTCTTATGCGCGCCTTCACCTACCTGCGCCTGGTAACGTGGTTCGGCGACGTGCCGTTCTTCACGACCAATCCGACGCTCCCCGAATCGCGCGTCGTCAAGGTAACGCCCGCCGCCACGATCAAGGAGTTCATCCACTCGGAACTTGCCGAGGTAGCCGAGATCCTGCCGAAAAACACGGATATTCCGGAATCTGAAAACGGACGTTACACGCGCGGCACAGCCGTGGCGCTCAATGCACGTGCATACCTTTATGACAACGATTTCGAGAACTGCGCCATCTGGTGCGACAAGCTGATCAACTCGACGCAGTACGGTACCTACGCCCTCGAATCGGATTATAAAAAACTGTTCCACGACCAGTCGTGCTGCTACGGCCCCGAGTCGATCATGACGATCGAGTTCGCCACGCTCGGCGGCATTGACAACATCGTCAGATCCTGGAACAATTTCAATGCTTTCGTTCCCCAGTCCATCGGCAACAAGGGTGTAACCACCCAGTCGCCGACGCAGGAATTGGTCGATGCCTACCGCAAACTCGACGGCAGCGTCGCCGATGACACGGACTACGAGAAGCGCGACAAGCGTTTCGAAGCCACCATCGCCTTCAACGGCTGCACCGTGGATATTCCCGACGCAAAAGGGCTGGGACTCATCGGCTCCGAAGGCAAAGGCAAAGGCTCCTACACCTGCTATACGAGAGCCGAGGACGAAAAGAAGCAAAATGACAACGAACGTTTCGACTCGTACAACGGCACGCAGGATCGCACGGCTACGGGGTATTACACCCTGAAAAACTACAACGCCGACATGGTCGACAGCAAGGGCAACACCTACAAATCGCTCATGGAGATCCGCTACGCCGACGTACTGCTGATGTATGCCGAATCGATGAACGAGCAGAGCAAAATGACATCCGACATCTGGGACAAGACGATCAAACCGCTGCGCGAACGCGCCGGGTTCGACGCCGCATACTGCTCCTATCCGGGCAGCAGCGACCTGCGGCAGATTATCCGCGACGAGCGCCGCGTAGAGCTGGCCCTCGAAGGCCGCCGTGCATTCGACCTGCGCCGCTGGGCCCTGCTCGACAATCCGTCGCTCAAGAGCACGGGAGCCACATATCTCACGACCCGCGCTACGGGTGCCCCCTTCCTCGACGATGGCAGCAACATCCAGTGCCAGAATGCTTACGGCATGAAATACTGGTTCCCCATTCCGCAGAAGGAGCGTGACATCAACGCCAACCTGCCGCAGAATCCGGGATGGTAACAGCCAAGTTGTAAAGGAGATTAACTAACCAATCAAGAAAAACACATGAAAACCATATTGAAAAATATCATGTTGTTCGCCGCAGGAGCCCTCACCCTCGGGTTTACCGCCTGTGAGGAGGATGGCCAGGATCTGAATTTCAATATTCAGCCCGGCAACGAGCTCTACGCCCCCGCGGCCAACGCATCGGTCAACCTGGATCAGGGTTTGAATACCAGTTTCGAATGGGCCCCCTCCGTTGCCGAAGACGGCGGATACATCACTTACGAAGTGTTGTTCGACAAAGCGGACGGCGATTTCTCGGCACCGCTTGCCATCAAGACCAGCCAGATGACCGGCTCCAAAGCTTCGCTGAGCATCTCGGCCAAAGAGTTGAACGAAGTGGCCGCCCTGGCGGGAATCGAGAATGCCAAGACCGGGCAGATCAAATGGACGGTACGTGCAGGCAAAGGTCTCTTCTCCCAAACCTACACGCAGGCCAATGTGCTCACCGTTTCACGTATCAATCTGGTCGATCCGCTGCCGACGGCCGTCACGCTGAAGGGTGAAGCCGTGGAGGATGCCGCAGGCATCAAGCTGATCCCGGCGTACCTCGACGGCAAAGCAGTCGGTTCCGGTGTATACGAATGCTTCACGAAAATCTCGGAGGGCGAATTCACCGTAGTCGACGAACTGGATCGCTACTACTCGCTCAAGAGCAACGGCCGCATCAAGCATATCGTCGACGGCTCTTCGACTGCCAACACGCTGAAGGCCGGCATCTACTGGATCAAGATCGACTTCAGTGCGATGACCTACACCGCAGTTCAGGTCAGCATGATCGAATACTATGCCGCATCGTGGGCAGACAACTCGATGTCGACCGTCTACAAGACCCTCACCTACAAAGGGAAGGGCGTATGGGAGTTGCTCGACTACGATAACGAAATATCCGTCAACTCTTCCAACGATACGCGCCACCGCTTCAACATGACGACTGCCGACGGCAATAAATGGTTCCTCGGAACGACGTCCTCGCTGGGTTCTTCCTACACGACCGACTATCTGAGAGTATACATCTATACTTACAACGATGGCGACAAGGACTGGAACAAGACCTATAATTTCCTCCTTTCGGATTGCGGCCGTGATTTCGACTGCTACCTATACCTGAACGGAGACAACAAGGCAGGCGGATTCTGGCACGAATACATCTTCAAATAGCAACAAGATACCGGACGGTTCCTCCCTCCGGGGAGGGGCCGCCCGGAACCTTTGCCGCGCAGTCCGGAAGACGGCACACGCGGAAAGCTATTCGGAGAAATGATTCGGACGCGAATCCGGAAACAAAACAGTATTGAATAAAAATTAAAATCAACCTATAGATTATGAGAAAATCTCTATTCAGATGGACTGTTGCCATGCTGACCCTTTCCGCAGCAGCCGTCTCGGGCGCCTGCTCGGAACAAGAATACGAGGATCTTACCAAGCCGGAAAAAGTAACGGGGAACACCCAGTACGCGCCCTACACGATCGATTGGACTGAGGCGGCGGACTCCTGCTCCACGGCTTTCATCGAGCGCTTCTACTGCAGTGAAAACCGCAATGGCTACGAAGGCGTCTTCTCTTACAGGGAATACAATGCAACCGGCGGGGCCAATTTCAACAACTACTGGCAGCAGGCACACGCCATGGCTGCCATGGTAGAATACTACAACCGTATCAAGGCGACCGATGCCGAGGAGAAAGCCCGTATCGAAGGCTATTTCAAGAAATGGTACGACAAGCGCGGTAACAACTACGAAGGCAACCAGAGCTGGCGCGGTTCGACGGGTTTTGGCAACGATTTCACCGACGACACCTGCTGGATCATCATCGCCTTGCTCCAAATGTACGATGCGACCGGCAATCAGACCTACTATAATGCCGCCAAACAGACCTGGGACGAGTGCGTATGGCCCCGTCACGAGTTGACGCAGTCCGGCTGGCTGCCTTGGAAATGGTCGGATCTGGGGCCCAACGAGTGCACGAACGGCCCTGCAGCCATCGCAGCTGCGACACTGGCACAGTACAGCCGCGCAGCAGGCAACGAAGAGGCTGCCCAGGAATACATCGACCAGGCCTGCACCTGCTTCGATCAGAACATCGACGTGATGGCATCCGACGGCACGCTGGGCTCCACCCCGCTGAGCTACACGCAGGGCACCTGCATGGAAGCCGGCCGTCTGATCTGGAAACTGACCGGCGACACGGGTTACCTGCGCAAGGCGATCCAGGCAGGCCGCGGCCAGATGACCTCGACCCGCATGAACGAAGTTTACAACTATGAAATGGTATCGCGCGACGAGGGGACGGACGAGAACAACTCGATCTTCCACGCCGTGATGTTCCACTGGTTCACGCGCATGATCCTCGACACGGAAGTCGACTCGTTCGACGGCAAAATCCGCAAGGAGCTCTACGATTATCTCTACCGTCATGCCTCCTACTACTGGGCGACGATCGACAAGACGCCGGAAGGTTGGCCCGAAGCTTATTTCGGTGTAAAGTGCTACCAGCCCCGTTCGTCGATGAACGGCGACGTAGGCGGTTCGCTGGGTGCATATACCAGTGCTGCGCAGGCGATCGAATCCATGTGGATGATCAAGGATGTCAAGTTCTAACCCGTCAAAACCAACCGATTTATGAAGAAGATTATCATGATGCTGGTCGCCGGAGCCGCCATGGCATGTGGCCTGGCCGCCTGCAGCGACGACGATACGACGCCTTCGGGCAATATCACCCCCGCGGATCAGCTTTACCTGCCGCGCAATAATGCGACGATCATGCTGGAGACCGGCAACACCACCCACTTCGAATGGGCGGTTTCCAAAGCGAGCAAGAACGGCTATATCACCTACGAACTGCTGTTCGATAAAGTAGACGGGGATTTCAGCCAGCCGCTCTATGTCCTCACCAGCGACAACAACGGGTACGAACCCTCGGCCAAGGTCGCAAGTTCTACTTTAAATACGGTCGCCACACTGGCAGGTGCAGACTTGGGCGAAACCGCCACCGTCAAATGGACGGTACGCGCATGGTGCGGCCTGAACTCAGAGATTTACGGCAGCGAAGCCGGAGTACGCACGGTATCCCTCACCCGCATCAATTCCGTAGACCCGATGCCTTCGGAGATCAAGATTTCCGGAGGAATCACCGAGGGACAGAAGGAGCTCACCCTGTTCGCTGCCAGCGTCATCCACACGGCGAAAGGCAAGTACACGGATCAGCGCGAGGCCGGGGCTTACGAAATCTTTACGAAGCTGACTGCAGGCGAACTGATTATCACCGACGACCTCAACCGCAACTTCAGGCTGGCCGAGAAGAACAGGATGGAACTCATCAAGGACAACGAAGCGACGACTGCCGTAACTGTCGAGCACGACGGCATTTACTGGCTCTACGTGAACTTCTCCAATATGACCTATAAGTTCAAGGAAATCTCGAAAGTCGAGCTCTTCATTTCCAGTCCGGGCAACAAGGCCGAACTCACGTACGAAGGCAACGGCGTATGGGGCATTATGGACTACGCATGGAACGTCAAAGAGGGCGGCAACACGGACTCCCGCCACAAGTTCATCTGTACCTATGCCGACGGCTCGTCCGAGTTCTGGGGACATTTCGAAGACGACTGCCGTGACTCGGAGAAGTCCGAGGCTGAAAAGAATCCGCTGTTCTACAACATTTTCCGCCATACATTCAACAACCAGTGGGATAACACTTGGAAAGTGAATGAAAAGGAAAGGGAAGGCTACGGAAAGAAAGTTTCGTTCTGGGTTCATATGAACAATACGGATGACGACCTCTTCCTGCTGGAGCGTTCGCTCGGAGTACCCCTCGCAGTCAACATGCAGGGTTCCGCCACCGAGAACCAGGAAGCCATCGCCCTGAACAAAGCCCTGCCTGTTTTGGTTGCGAAGGGAAGTGACGATCTGAATGTCGGCCGTGAAGCGAGCATTTTCGAATGCTTCACGCAATTGTCTTCGGGTGATTTCAGCATTACCGACGACAAAGGCCGCTACTACAAGCTCGACGCAAGCAACATGACCTTCGCCATCGCTGAAAACCCGGCAACGAACACCGTTTCGAAAGCCGGTATCTACTGGGTCGCCCTGGATTTCAACGCCATGACCTACAAGATGCGCGAAATCGAGAAAGTGGAACTCTGGAACAAGCCCTGGTTCGGACATGATGTACCCGATACGGCAGAGATGACCTATCAGGGGCAGGGCGAATGGAGTATTTCCGATTATGCATGGGTCGTTTCGCATGAAGACGGAAGAAAGGACACCCGCTACTATTTCATCTGCACCTATGTCGACGGCTTCAAGGAGCGTTGGGGATATTACAGCGATGACTGCCGGGGGCCCCAGAACAGCAACCCCGGAAATTATCCGAATTTCTACAATATCTACCGCTTCGACCACTCGAAGTTGGAAGAATGGGATGATTCATGGAAAACGCTGAACGACTCGGAAGGCGTAGGCAAAAAGGCGACGTTCCATATCTACATGAACAATACGTACGCTGCAGACTACAAGCACACGCGTTCGTTCAAATAACAGCACAAACCGATAAGGATAGCATCCTTATACAGAAAAGAAACGGTCGACAGAAACAGTCGGCCGTTTCTTTTTACAGTATCCCCCGGTCAAATGAGCTATCCGGATAAATATATTACTTTTGCACCATGGAACCATCCGAAGAACTGAAGGCCTACATCGAGGCCGAGATCATTCCCCGCTACGGGGCGTTCGATGCGGCACACCGCACCGACCATGTGCGCACGGTCATTGCGCAGAGCCTCGTGCTTGCCGGGCATTACGAGGTGGATGCCGACATGGTCTACGCAATCGCAGCCTACCACGACACGGGGCTGGCATACGGACGGGAGTCGCACCATATCCGCTCGGGAGAAATCCTGCTCGGGGACTCTTTTATGCGGCAGCGGTTCACAGAGGAACAGATGGCCGTGATGCGCGACGCCATCGAAGACCACCGGGCCTCGTCCGACCACGCCCCGCGCACGATTTACGGACGGATCGTAGCCGAGGCAGACCGCTGCCTCGACCCCGAAACCGTAATCCGCCGCACGATACAATACGGCACGGCACACTACCTTGCGCTCAGCCGCGAAGGGCAGTTCGACCGTTGCGTGGAACACCTGCAACGAAAATATGCCGAAGGCGGCTACCTGAGGCTCTGGATACCGGAATCGGACAACGCCCGCAAATTGGCGGAACTGCGTGAGCTGATCCGCGACACGGCACGGCTGCACGAGACCTTCGGGCGGATTTGGGGAGAGGTTTGCCGGGACTGACAACCGGATCGGGGTCAGCCGTACGCACCCCGGGACAACGCCCCGCCCGGAGGTACCCGGCTGCAAAGACAGGATACCGGCCGAGGCAACCCGAAAAAGCGATACCCCGCAGGCCGTCGGCCTGCGGGGTATCGCTCCAATAGGCGCCGGCGCCTATTCGGCGTCGTGCGGAAAATATTTCATATACTGCACGCGCTGGTAAACATCGCTTTCGGCATTGCCGTAATTCATCCTGCCGCGGAACTCGCCCAGGGATTCGAAACCGTGGCGCTCAGCCCACTGGTCGATGAACCGGTTGATGTCGGCAATGACCCCGAAGCCCTTCTCATGGATCGCTGAGCAGACCTGCACCGCATTGGCACCGCATAACAGCGCTTTCACGGCAGCCTCGCCGTCGTGCACACCCGTCGATACGGCGACATCGAGCTGCGGGAGGGCCGTAGAGCAAAGCGCCACGCTGCGCAGGACGTTGCGCAATTCCGCAGGTTCGCTGAACGGGTTGCCGTTGACGAACGCCATGCGCTCCACGTCGATATCGGGTTCGAAGAAGCGGTTGAACATCACCACGCCCCGCGCCCCGCGCGCCAGCAGCGAATCGGCGACGGCAAGCACATTGGTCAGGCGCATCGGCAGTTTCACCGACACCGGGATCTTCACGGCAGCCGCCACGCGGCGCACGACATCGGCGTACTCTTGTTCCAACTCCTGCGCCGTACGGTGGCGGTCGGTCGGTTGCAGAAAGATGTTCAGTTCCAGGGCTGCGGCCCCCGCAGCTTCCATGGCCACGGCGTAGTCCGTCCACCCGTCGTCCGCCGCGATGCAGTTGATGCTGGCGATGACGGGTACCCCTGTCGTACGGGCATCGGAGACAAGCTTCAGGAATTCACCCTTATACGCATCGCCGATGTAGCGTTCGAGGTATTCACCCGAATCGCCCATGCCCTGCGACGAGTAATCCAGCGCGGCAGCATGACGGATGATCTGCTCCTCGAAGATGGATTTCAGGACGACAGCGCCCGCGCCGTTCGCGACGCACTGTCCGATATTGGCCATAGTCGCCGTATAGGGCGAACTGCTGACCACAACGGGACTCGAAAGGTCGAGTCCGAGGTATTTTGCTTTCATATCACAGAATTACATTAATTTTCAAAACATTCCCGAACCGGGCGGGCCGGAGTGCAAGCCGGCCGGGCAGGTTAAACGAACGGGATCTTCACCACCTCGGCGCGCAGGGGTTTCTCGCGGATAACGACGGCGACCTCCGTGCCCGGTTTGGCATATTCGGGCTTCACGTAGCCCAAACCGAAGCCGACCTTCAGGCAGGGCGACATCGTACCCGACGTAACATGGCCGATCTCCTCGCCATCGGCCGCGGCGATCTTGTAACCGTGGCGCGGGATTCCGCGGTCGATCATCCGGAACCCGACGAGCTTGCGCGTAACCCCCTCGGCCTTCTGCTTTTCCATCAGCGCCCGGTCGATGAAATCCTTTCCTTCGGCGAATTTGGTGATCCAGCCCAGGCCGCCTTCGATGGGCGATGTGGTGTCGTCGATGTCGTTACCGTAGAGGCAGAAGCCCTTTTCCAGACGCAGCGTATCGCGGGCCCCGAGGCCGATGTTCTTCAGCCCGTACTCCCCGCCGGCCTCCCAGAGCGCCTTCCAGAGTTTGTCGCCGTCCTCGTTGGCCACATAGATCTCGCAGCCGCCCGATCCGGTATAACCCGTGATCGAAAGGATGGCATCGCAGCCGGCGACCTTCATCTTTTTAAAGGTATAGTATTCCATATCCTCGACCGGCTCCGCGCACATTTTCTGCACGACCTTCATCGCCAGGGGCCCCTGTACGGCCAGCTGGCAGATCTCGTCCGAAGCGTTGTAAAGCTCCTTGCCGTGGCCGGCTTCCATGCCCAACGCCCGGCCTTGTTCGCAGATGTGGTTCCAGTCCTTTTCGATGTTGGCGGCGTTGACACAGAGCATATAAGTTTCGGCATCGACACGGTAGACGAGGATGTCGTCCACGATGCCGCCGTGCCCGTTGGGCATACACGAATACTGCACCTTGCCGTCGAAGAGTTTCGACACGTCGTTGGTGGTGATGCGTTGCAGCAGGTCGAGCGCCTTGGGCCCCTTGACCCAGATTTCGCCCATGTGGCTCACGTCGAATACGCCGGCGCCGTTGCGCACGGCCATGTGCTCGTCGTTGATCCCCGTGAACTCGATCGGCATATTATATCCCGCGAATTCGGCCATCTTGGCCCCCGCGGCAATGTGGTACTTGGTAAATGCTGTGGTTTTCATATAGGTACGGTTTTAGGTTTTACTCGCGGCGTTTCACCCCCAGGCGCGGACAGCGGTGGAACTCCTTCGTCCGGTCGAAGAGGTAACGGTAGGTGGTGTGTATCTTATGGCGCGTGGCGCAGACATAAGTCTCGATCATGCGGTTCATCACGGGGTTGAAATCGCCGATCCATGCCAGCTCGAGCGTCTTGTAACGGCTCTGCTGCCCCATCATGAAATGCCAGTAACGTGCCATGATGGCCGACTCCACGCCCTTGCCGTGGAACTCGGGGGCGATGCCGAAGATGATGCCGAAGATGCGGTCGCAGGATTTACGGACTTTCAGCTCCCACATCAGGCGGAGCTTCTGGATCAGCCCGAATTTGCCGTTGAACTTCCCGATGATGCGGTTCAGGTCGGGCACGGTGATGAAGAACCCGATCGGTTCGTCGTTGAAATAGGCGAAAAAGATGATGTCGGGGTCAATAATCGGCTTCATGGCCTTCATCATCTGCATCGCCTCCTCCTGTGTCATGGGCCTGACACCCGAAAAGAGCGCCCACGCCTTGTTGTAAACCAGCCGGAAATTCTCGGCGGCGTCCTCCAGATTGTTCATGTCGATATTCTCGACATGATACCCCGGCGTAGAGAGGAGCCGTTCGGCGCGGTCGAAAATCCGTTCGCTGGCCTCCGAGACATTGGCACGCCAGATAAAGCTGTGCTGGTTGAAATAGTTTTGGAAACCATAATTCTCGAATAACTTAATATAATATTCGAAATTGTATGGATTGGTATATAACGGAGTAAATTCAAACCCTTTGACCAGTAGCCCCCACCACTGGTCCCGGTCGCCGAAATTGATCGGGCCATCCATCGCTTCCATCCCTTTGGAGGAGAGCCACTCTTTGGCTGCGTCAAATAACAGGTTGGCCACCTCCTGGCTGTCGATCGACTCAAAGAAGCCACAACCTCCTGTGGGTTGTCCGTCCGAAGCGGCCGCTAATTCGTTGTTGTAAAATGCAGCAATGCGACCCACGGTGTTCCCTTGCTCGTCAAGAGCCAACCAACGTATCGCTTCGCCATTATCCAACAACTTGTTGTATTTGGGGTCGAAGCGGCGTTCAATATCCTGATCTAATGGGCATATCCAATTCGGCTCATTGCGGTATAATCGCTTGGCGAAGTTGAGAAATTCTCGGGCATCGTGCCGGGTTGTTACCTCTTTCAGTGTGTATGTCATGATGAATGAATCGTTTGACGATAATCAAATTTTGACAAAAATACGAATTATTTGGTGTTTTATGCCTTAGATCGGTGGTTTTGGTGCGGTTGCGGGTAGCAATATTTTATGGATAGTGGTGAAATTAACCGTTGGCTACTACCGATGCCAAACTGTGTAATGTCAATGGTTTGTGGTGGAATGCAGGGAGTAATTGGGTGTAACGGTAAATCTTTGCAGCGGTGCTCTGAATAAGGGAACCGGCAGGGACAAATTTAGGTCATTGGGTTGGGGTAGAGGATGAAACGGATGAATTGGTGAGTAGTGTTGCAGATGGAGTGTAGTCAGGTTTGAAAGCATTGACCTCTTTGATTCAGGTCATGTCTTGCCGCTGAGAGATATGTAAATGCGGATAGATGCGAATCGGTTCAGGATATGGTAATGGTCAATGAATATTGTATCGAGCGTGGTCATATTTCAAACTGCAAATCAAACTGCCAACGAAATCGTGAACACCGGAAAGAAGAACGAAAGCAGAATTTCTCGTGTTTTTTGCGATTATGGGCATATTCAGACACCTATGGAAAAAATGGTGGTGGGTGCGATTTGCGTATGTTTGATCATTAAGTCCTCTTTTGCCAGGCATTTTCTCTTTTCGTGTTCCTTCCACTTTTTCACTCTTTTCTTTTCACTCTTTCTCCCAGTCTCCCTTTCTGTCTCAGTCGATCCCGTCCAAGAAAAACGGGAATACAAAAGAGCGACACCCAAACGGGTATCGCTCTTCGTGGTTGGTTTTCTGCAATTATAATTGAACCTCCAGAGGTGTGGTCGCTGTGTAGCTCTTACCACGGAATTTGCCAGTGGCTCCCTCAGGAACGGTTACACGCAACAGGTTGTTTTCCATCGAAACATTAATATCTCCGTATTGGGTCGGGATGGTGGCTTTCAATGGCTGCATTGACAAAGGAACCTGTGGATCGATCTCAAATACTTTCCACCCGTCACTGATCGGACGAATGCCCAATAACTCAGACGGAATCAATGCGGCCGGTCCACTGCTCCAGGCATGGCAGAGACTCTTGCCGAAGGGACGACGATAGAAGCTGTACTGTTGTACTTCGTCCTCCCGTACATCGTAGCCTTCCCAGAAACTGGTTGCACCCTGGGCAATCATTCCTCCCCAGTAATCTTTCATCTCACGCAACATCCGTTCCGGAGCACGCATGCGGGAGAGAGCCATGTATTCGAAACCAGCCATATAGGGCGTGCCGACAGCTGTGATCGTTGTGTCTGCTAACGCCTCGAGGATGCCGGGATATTGAGACGGTGCTGCAAGACCTGAAATGACCGCCAGGAAGTTGGCATGACGGTTGGGTTGGCTCTGACCATCGGGTTTGCCACGCCATGCCTTCCGAACCGGGTCATAGCCACGCTCGTAAAGCACTTTTTTCAGACTGTCGGCCTTCTTTTGCCAATAGGCGGCAGTTTGCGGATCGTTCATCCGTTCGGCCAAAGATACGGCACTCTCTTGTGCCCACCACCACAATACCTGAAGTGCATTCTCCTTTTCGATATTGGTCCAATCGATAAACAGCCAGTCGAGACCCTCGGTAAATAATCCGTTCTCATCGCAGCGACTTTCAACCTCTTTGAGTACATTCTTGATGCGAGGCCATTCACGCTGCAAGTGCTCCATGTCCCCGAAATAGAGTTGGTAGCGATCTTGCGAAATGACCCACCACAACGAATAGTCGGCAATGCCGTTCACATCCTCTTCTGCAATACCGGCCCGGCCCAAAATAGCCAGTGTGCGGCGGACAATCTCAGGATCCCGGAATGTATAGGCGTTGACCATCATACTCATGGCCAGGTCTCCGGCCCAAGGCAGACGATCTCGTTTTACACCGTCAAGCAAAAATTCGTGCATACACAGACGCAGCGTATAGGCACTCTTGAACCAAATGTCGGTCAGCAGGGTGTCGTTGGATTGGAAATCTCCACGATAGCAAGCCGGATAAGCATAAGCATCGCACTCAACTGACTGAATCAACTCTTTTTGCGGAAGGTAGGCATACCGGAAAGCTACCGGGGTAACCGAACGCCAAACACCCTCTCCAACCTGTTCCAAATCGAAACTCTGTTCTCTGGGGCGTGCTGCTGTATCTACAGCCTCAAGAATTGACTCGCCTGCGAAAAAGTCGGGTTGACTGTTGGCTTTTACCACAATGAAGCCGAACAGTTGACGACCGAAATCATACAGAGTGTCATTTTGTGTGCTGACGGGTTTCAGTCGTACGGTTGGTGTGTCGTAACGGTGGGGAAGGGTACCGTCCTTATATTGGGGATAATGGCACGCAGCTGCCCACGTAATGCTGTCCGAAGAGGCTTCCCACCGTGTATTGTCGGTTGAGATAACCCCTTTGTCGATGCGCAGCGTCGGAGGCTCCTGCTCGGTCGTCAGGGTGATCAACAGGGATCCTGGTCCGGTTACTTTGAATTTATGAGGCTTCTCGCTATTTGCTGCGGTGTAGATGGTCTGTCCGTTGTTCTTGACTACTACATCACCGAAAGCGTTGAGTGTAATGAATTGCGGATAACGTGCATCTACCGGCATGGGAACTCGGAAATGTGTCCGATTGCTGGGTGTGTAATATACACCCGGATAGCGGACTCGCAAACGGGCATCCTTAACCAGTTGACGCATCAGCTGCAATCTCCAGGCCTCCAGCTCGGTGTCGGCGTAGAGCCATGGAGCACCCTGCACGGTGTCAGGTGTCGGAGTGACAGCAGTTCGTGAATAGAGTGGATCAACGGCAGATGCCGGATGTTTGTCTGAGCGTTTGTCGTTGTTGGCGGCCTGAACGGTAGAGAGGGAGAGGGTCCCCAGTACCATAGCTGTTGCCCATGTGGCCAATCGGGTTCGGGTTGTCATGTCAAATCGCTTTAGGATTCAGTTGAAAAGATCTTAAAATATTACTGGCTTCCATGCGGTGTAATCCACATCCATGGATTATCCCATAAAACCCCAACAAATTTACATTTTTTCCTTCGTAAACCAAATGTTTTCGGGATCTGTGATGCCATGCGTCGTACGCTTCTGTGGAATATAGGGCAGGGTGAACGGCGTGGGATCGTAAAGAGTGGTCAGAAGTACGGGTAGAGCCAGTAAAGTAGATGGAATAGCAAAAGGTCGTCCACCCAAACTTGATAAGAAAATTGAAGAAGATTTAATTGCCGAAAATCAGCGATTAAGAATGGAG
>OLXF01000726.1_pt1 | contig 13605 bp, 14 predicted proteins | sample 1673471 | NCBI WGS metagenome assembly OLXF01 (sample SAMEA103958113, study PRJEB25191) | human gut metagenome
CTCGAACGAGGAGGGGGCGGACAACGACACGATCGTGCGTGAGCTGTCCGGAATCCAGCTTTCCGGCACTTCCTACACGGCGGGAGACGCGGTCAGCGAGTGGGCTTATGAGGCGGGGCGCGCCGCCTGGGACACCTATGTGCTCGATGAGGGAGACGGCAGCGTGGAGGTCTGCAAGCTGGCGGCCGTCCCCTACCGGGATGAATCCTCGACCGTCGACGTCCGGCACATTCTGCTCTCCTTCAATGAATACGGCTCGGCCAGCGGCGCGAAGGAGGCGGCCGACCGGGTCTATGCCGAGTGGCAGGCCGGCGCGGCTACCGAGGCCTCCTTCGGCGAGCTGGCGGCTACCTACTCCGACGATACGGGTTCTTCTCAAAACGGCGGCCTGTATGAAGGGGTTTCCGAGGGGCAGACGGTCACCGCCTTCAACGACTGGTGCTTTGATAAGGCGAGGCAGCCGGGCGACACCGATATTGTGGAGACCGACTATGGCTATCACATCATGTATTTCGTTGGCGGCGGCACCGAAAAATGGGCGGCCGACGTGCGGGAGGCGCTCTGGACCGAGGAGTATGACCGCCTTTTGGAAACGCTCGGCCAGAGCCACAACATCGCCGTGCAGAGCGACAAGCTGAGCAGGGTGCGTGCGGTCACGATTGACACCGCCTCCTCGGCCGCCTCTGCCGCCTCGACTGCTTCAACTGCGGCGTAGGAGTCCCCCCTACTCCAACCCTTTCGGACGCAAAAACGCACAGCAGAAGGAAAATTCCTTCTGCTGTGCGTTTTTTAGTACGGTACAAAAAAGTCCGAACCCGGTTTATCCAACAGCGGCGATCCGGAGCTTCCGAAGAATCCCCGGCTTTGCAAAAAGGTCACAACTCAGCGGTCGCTGCCATCCTCCAGCACCTCGTTATTCTCACGGAAAAGCAGAGAAATGCACCAGACCGACGCCAGCGCAACCACCGTGTAAACAATCCGGCTGAGGATAGAGCCCTGGCCGCCGAACAGCCAGGCCACGATGTCGAACTGAAAAAGGCCGATGCTCCCCCAGTTCAGTCCGCCGATAATCGCAATAATCAAGCAGATTTTATCAAACATTTTTTCATCTCCTAACGTTTCTTTACCCATATTTTTACCAACCGTCAGGATTTTATACATATTGCAAAATCAAAGCAAATTTTTTATAATCGTACTTGAATACCGCTCATGCTGCCCTTTGCCGCCCTGTGCTGCATGAAAGGGGCAGGCTTTAAAAAAAAGGAGAAACCGTAATGACAAAAATTCTTTTCGTTTGCCACGGCAACATCTGCCGCAGCCCGATGGCCGAGTTTGTGATGAAAAATCTGGTGGAGAAGGCCGGCCTCTCGTCAGCGTTTTTTATCGGGTCGGCGGCCACCAGCCGGGAGGAGATCGGCAACGACATACATCCCGGAACCCGGCGCCGGCTGGAGGCTTTGGGCATCCCCTACACCTCCCGGCGGGCGGTGCAGATGACCGCCGCCGATTACGACGACTATGACCTGCTGATCGGCATGGATCGGCAGAATCTGCGCAATATGCTCCGCATCACCGGCGGGGATCCGGAGGGGAAGCTGCACCTCCTTCTGGAATACGCGGGAGAGGATGGAGACATCGCCGACCCGTGGTACACCGGCAATTTCGAGGAGACCTCCGACGACATCCTCTGCGGCTGCAAAGGGCTGCTGGCCGCACTCTCCTAAAACGTATCCGGCTCGAGCAAAACGCGCCAGGCGGCGATCAGCCGCTCCTCCTGCCAGGCGGCGTTGGCCGGGCTGGTCGAGGGGAGGACGGTCGCGGCCATCCCGGTCGCCGGCTGAAGATATTTGGCATAGAGCCGGCCGGCGGTGGCGCCGTTTGTAAAAATGCGGCCGATCGGCGCGGCTTGCAAAATGACCGAAAGGTCGTTCGGCACAACCGAACGGATGCTGCTGTCGGAGGAGCCGACGATCTCGCAGGAGGCGATCACATCCCAGAGCGCGACGTGGTGCGCCAGCAGAAAGGCGCGCTTCTCCTCTGTCGTTTCGGGAACGGCGGCATGAAAAACGGCCGCCGTCACTTTCCAGAAGCGGTTCTGGCGATGACCGTAGAAAAAAGCCGCCTCCCGCGATTTGACCGACGGAAAGCTGCCCAGGATCAGGATGCGGGAATTTTCATCATACACCGGCGCGATCGGATGCACCTGCCGGGAAGGGGCGGCCTTTTCTCTGCTATGCATAAGAAAACCTCCATCCTGCCTTCCTCTGCGGCAAAGCGGCGATCGCAACCGGTCGTTTTCCGATTTTCGCCCCCGCAGAAAGCGTGAGGATTGGACTTTGCACGAAAATCTCTCCTTTTTTAAAAATTAGGGGTTGTATTTTTCGATAAAAGATGTTAAAATACTGTTTGTCGCACGGAGGCATAGCTCAGCTGGTTAGAGTGCCTGCTTCACACGCAGGAGGTCGCAGGTTCGAGTCCCGCTGTCTCCACCAAAAATCGGCAAATCTCGAAAGAGGTTTGCCGATTTTTTTATTTTTTCGCTTTTGCCGTAGGTTTTCCGACCGCTTTTTTGAAGGCCGGAAGCCGCATACAAAAACTTCTTTTATTTATACTTTTATATACCGCCAAAAGGCCGCCCGTAAAAAGGCGGCCTTTCCTCATTCAAAAATTCCCCGCCGGGTATACACCCCCGGCTCAGTCGGCCGCGTCCAAAGGCGCCGGATTCCCGAAAACGGGGCTATCCCCCTGCCAGGAGAAGCGCTGCGCCCGGGCGCTCACGCTGTCCCAGCCGAAAGAAGCGTCCTCGTCAAACGCGTGATAGAGGATGTAATCCTCCACCTTCCCCGCCGCGTCGGTCACGGTGGTAAAGGAGCAATGCCCCGGCCCTTTGGCGTTCTCATTGCGGGAGAAAACCGGAACCGCCGCCTTTTCCCAGTCGTCGGGACACATCGGGTCTCCCCCCTCCCGCAGCGAGAGCATGCCGAGGCAGTAATCGTTGCACCACGACCCCGCCGCCGAGTAGACAATGTGCAGCCGGCCGCCGTGGGTCAGCCCCTCCGGTCCCTCGTTGACATAGGGGAGGTTTTTGCCGTCGCCGCCGGCCTTCTCCCAGGCATACTTCGGCGCAGAAAGCAGCACCCGCTCCGAGCAGATCGAGGTCGGGCTGTCCATCCGCGCAATATAGAGGTTCTGGGCGACGTTTTCCGTCCCCTCCCAGCCCGACCAGACGAAGTAGCGGTTTCCCTCCCACTCGATCACGGTGCCGTCAATCGCCCAGCGATCGGTCGGGTCGGTGATCTTGCCCACAAAGGCAAAGGGGGCGAGGGGGTCATCCGTCCCCTCCAGCACATACATGCGATGGTTGGCGTTCTCCCCATCGTCGCAGGCGACATAGATATAAAAGCGCCCGTCCAGAAAATGCAGCTCGGGCGCCCAAAGCTCTTTGGAATAGGCCGTTCCCTCCGGCGGGGTATAGACGGAAACCTCACCCCCGTTGTCGAGGTCGTTGAGGCTTTCGACCCGGTTTACCCACACGCTCCCCCCGCGGGAGAAGCAGTGGTAATACATTCCCTCATGCAGGATGACCCAGGGGTCGCGCGGGCTTGCGCCCTCTCCCCTGATGACGGGATTGTGAATGATTTTAGGCATAAACGTCTCCTCCGATTTTGTAAAATTCGTCCCCCGCTCCGCCTCCGACGAAGCGCAGCCGCAGCAAAGAAGTAGAAAAAGTGCCATTACCAGCAAGCATAGAAGCCATTTGCGCATTAGATAGACAGTCCTTTCTCTATACAGAAAAAACGCCAACCGCCGCATTTTTTAAACCCGGCCGTCCGGAAGCCCGAACCGGCAGCCGCAGTAATTCTGCCGATAGAGGCCGTATGCCTTCGACAACTCAACCGAGCGGAGGTAACCACCCCGCTTTTTGAAATCCGAAGGAAGATAGCGCGCGCCGAAGCGAAGGCCGGCCTCCGCCCCGATCGCGTTAATCAGCGGGGCGTTTTTGTGCGGGCTGACCGTCAGGGTGGTGGCAAAGTAATCAACCCCCTCCGCCGCGGCGAGACGGGCGCTCTCCTCCAGTCGGAGGCGGAAGCAGACCCCGCAGCGCCCGCCGCCCTCCGGCTCGGCCTCCAGTCCCGAGACGGCGGCCAGATACCGCTCCGGCACATACTCGCCGCAGAGCAGCTCGACCGGCTGGCCGCCGTCGGCGTTCAGGATCGAAAGCAGCTTTTTCTGCGTGTCCAGGCGGCGGGCATACTCCTCCGCCGGCTCGATATTGGGGTTATAGAAAAACACCGTTATCCGAAAATACGGCCGCAGATATTCCAGCACATAGCTGCTGCAGGGGCCGCAGCAGCTATGAAGCAGCAAGGACGGCGCCGCCTCCCCCGCCGGCAGCGAGGCAAGCAGGCCGTCCATTTCCTTTTGAAAATTTTGCTGCACCATTATTTCGTGCCGAAAATACGGTCGCCGGCGTCGCCGAGGCCGGGCACGATATAGCCGTGCTCGTTCAGCTTCTCATCCACCGCGGCGCAGTAAACCTGAATCTCCGGGTGCGCCTCGGTCAGAGCCTTGACTCCCTCCGGCGCGGCCAGAATGCACATGAACCGGATGGTTTTGGGGTTGTGCCGCTTGATCAGGTCGATGGCAGCGATGGCCGAGCCGCCGGTGGCCAGCATGGGATCCAGGATGAAAACATCCCGCTCGCTCATGTCCGAGGGCATCTTGCAGTAATACTCAACCGGAGCCAGCGTCTCCGGATCACGGTAGAGGCCGATGTGTCCCACCTTTGCCGCCGGGACAAGGGTAAGCGCGCCGTCCACCATGCCGATTCCGGCACGCAGGATCGGAACAAAGGCCAGCTTGCGCCCGGCCAGCACCTTGGTTTTTGCCAGTGCAACCGGCGTTTCAACCTCGACCTCCTTGAGCGGAAGCTCGCGGGTCGCCTCATAGCACATGAGCATGGCAATCTCATTCACCAGCTCGCGGAACTGCTTGGAGCCGGTCTCCTTATTCCGGAGGATGGTCAGCTTGTGCTGAATCAACGGATGGTCTAAATAACAAACATTGTCCATTTTATTCGCGTTCCTTTCTTTTTTCACGCCGTCAAAAAGGCTAAAACCTCCCCGGCGGCAGGCAGTATATTTAGAAGGCGGACGCCCGCCCAAAGGATACAAAAGTTACGGCAAGGCTGCCGGGCGTGTTTTTCGCATTGGCGGCCTTTTATTTCTCCAGCGCGGAGATCATATCCACCCGGCGCTGATGGCGGCCACCCTCAAACGCGGTGTCCAGGAAGAGATCGACCATCTCCAGCGCGACGCCGGGGCCGATCACCCGCCCGCCAAGGCAGAGGATGTTGGAGTCATTGTGCAGCCGGGTGTATTGGGCACTGAAGGTCTCACTACAGGCGGCGGCGCGGATTCCTTTAAATTTGTTCGCGGCCAGAGACATGCCGATGCCCGTCCCGCAGATCAGGATGCCCCGTTCGGCCTCTCCCGACTGGACAGCTTTGGCCACGAGGGCCGCAATGTCCGGATAATCGACCGAGTGATTTTCGTAAATGCCGAAGTCGTGGTATTCGATGCCGCGCTCCTTCAAATGCGCAGCGATCGCCTCTTTCAACTCAAAACCGCCGTGGTCACAGCCAATTGCAATCATATTCCTGTTCCTTTCCATACATAAAAATTCTGTCCGAAACTATTTCGCCGAAGCGGACTGCTTCGCGCGCAACTCCCGTTCCGCCTGCGGCAAGCGAAGGTAGAAGGGCATCAACCGCTCGGCCGGTACAACCTCACCTGAGGCAAACAGCCGCTCGGCCGCCAGCGCAACGCCGGACGCGCGCTGATACCGCAAATGCGGCGGGGCAAGATGCTTTCGCGCCACCCCTGCCGCGTCAAAGGCGAGCGCCGCGCCGTCTCCGCAAAAGAAAAAGTCGGTGTCGGCATACGTCTCCGCGGCGAGCGTATCCAGCTCTGCCGACAGCTCCTCCAGCATGAGCGCCCGATCGGGGCAGAGGCGGCGAACCACCTCCCCATCGGCGTAAAAGAGGGCGTTGTACACCTGCTTGCAGCGGGCGTCCATGGCCGCGACGATCACACCCCTGCAGCCGGACAGCAGAAGCGCCATCCCCTCCAGAGAACTGACGGCGGCGCAGGGCTTCCCCGCGGCCCACGCCATCCCCTTGAGGGCGGCCACCCCGATCCGCACACCGGTAAAGGAGCCGGGGCCGCAGGCCACCGCAAAGCCGTCTATCTCCCCCATTTCGAGGCGGGCGGCCGACAGGGCGTTTTGCACCATCGGCAGCAGCGTCTCCGAATGGGTGAGTTTTACATTGGCGTAGAATTCGGCCAAAATCTGCCCATCCTCGCTCACCGCGACCGAGGCCGGGCCGGCCGAGCATTCCAACGACAAAAGCTTCATAACCAGATACCTTTCCTTGCTGTTCAGCCGGGCAGAGGCGCTGCGCCGGCCGAACCTCTTTTTAGGGCGGAGTGTTCCCCCGCCCTCTTAAAAATCCAGTGTAATCCGACGGACCTCCTCCCCCAAACGGGAGATGTCGATGTGCATCGTGTCCTCCGGCAAAGCGGCGGCGACATTCTCGCTCCACTCGACCGCGAGCAGGCCGCCGGCGTCCAGATAGTCGAAAAATCCGGTGGAGTAGAGGTCGTCCCAGCCCTCCACCCGGTACATATCAAAATGATACAGCGGAAGGCGCCCGCCGATGTATTCGTTCACAAGGGCAAAGGTGGGGGAAGAGACCTCCCCGGTATAGCCAAGCCCGCGTGCAATCCCGGTGATCAGGCAGGTTTTCCCCATCCCGAGGCCGCCGGTCAGGGCGATCACTCCGCCATGGGTCAGCCGCTCTCCGATGGTGCGGCCAATCTGCCCCGTCTCCTCCGGGCTGTGGGAGAGATACTCGGTCAAGCTGCCGCCTCCTTCCTTCGTTGCAGTTTAAAACAGGCCGGAAATATTTCCGCTGCCGTCGACATCAATCCGGTGGGCGGCCGGTGCCTTCGGCAGACCGGGCATGGTCATGATGTCCCCGGTCAGCGCCACCACAAAGCCGGCGCCGGCCGAGAGCCGCACCTCCCGCACGGTGATCGTAAAGCCGGTCGGCCGGCCGAGCAGAGTCGGATCATCCGACAGAGAATACTGTGTTTTGGCGATGCAGACCGGCATCCCTTCCGCCCCGAGGGCAGAGATTTCAGCCAGCCCCTTCTCCGCCGCGGGGGTAAAGTTTACCCCGTCCGCGCCATAGATATTTTTGGCGATACACTCAATCTTTTCCCGCAGAGGCAGCTCGTCGGGATACAGCGGGTGAAAATCCGCCGGCTGTTCGCAGGCGCGCACAACCGCCTCAGCCAGCTCGATGCCGCCCTCTCCCCCTTTGGCGAAAACCTCACTGAGGGCAAAGGCCGCACCCCGCGCGCGGCAGTAGTCGGCGACGGCCGCAAGCTCGGCGTCGGTATCGCTGCCGAAGCGATTGATGGCAACCACGACCGGGACGCCGTATTTCTGCATATTTTCAATATGCGCACCGAGGTTGACGATTCCCTTTTCCAGCGCGGGGAGGTTTTCGGCGGTCAGGTCGGTTTTGGCCACGCCGCCGTTGTATTTGAGGGCCCGGACGGTCGCCACAATCACGATCGCCGCGGGAGAAAGGCCGCCGAACCTGCACTTGATATCCAAGAATTTCTCCGCCCCGAGGTCGGAGCCAAAGCCGGCCTCCGTAATGCAGTAGTCGGCCAGCTTGAGCGCCAGGCGGGTTGCACGGATCGAATTACAGCCGTGGGCAATGTTGGCAAACGGGCCGCCGTGCATGATGGCCGGCGTTCCCTCCAGCGTCTGAACCAGATTGGGCTTGACCGCGTCCTTGAGCAGGGCGGCCATGGCGCCCTCTGCCTGCAGGTCGCGGGCATAAACCGGCTCGCCGCCATATGTATAAGCGACCAGGATGTTGCCCAGCCGCCGTTTGAGGTCGGAAAGATCGCTGCACAGGCAGAGGATGGCCATAACCTCGCTCGCGACGGTGATGATGAAGCCGTCCTCTCTGGGAACGCCGTTGACCCGTCCGCCAAGGCCGACGTTGACGTGGCGCAGCGCCCGGTCGTTCATGTCGAGGCAGCGCTTTATCAGCACCCGGCGCGGATCAATGCCGAGGGTATTCCCCTGCTGCAGATGGTTGTCCAGCAACGCGCAGAGCAGGTTGTTGGCCGCCGTGATGGCGTGCATATCGCCGGTGAAGTGGAGGTTGATATCCTCCATCGGAATCACCTGCGCATAGCCGCCGCCGGCCGCGCCGCCCTTAATGCCGAACACCGGGCCGAGAGAAGGCTCCCGCAGGGCGATGATCGCCTTTTTCCCGATTTTCTGCATCGCCTGACCGAGGCCGACGCTGGTGGTCGTCTTTCCCTCTCCGGCGGGAGTGGGATTGATGGCCGTAACCAGAACCAGCTTGCCGTCCGGGCGGTCGGCCGTCGCGGTGTACAGCTCCTCCGCAAGCTTGGCCTTGTACTTGCCGTAATGCTCCAGATACTCCTCTCCGATCGAGAGGTCGGCCGCCACGTCCGAAATCGGGCGGATCGGAGCGGACTTTGCAATTTCGATATCGCTCAGCATAGGATTTATATCCTCCTTCTTAATTCAAAGCCGCCGGAGAACCGGGGACGTGTAAATGTATAATAGATTCGGGCGCGTCAACCATGTCGCGCCCACTCGATCGGGATTTGGCCGCAAAAAAGGCGGCGGGGTATCAGCCTCATTTTGCGAAAAGCAAAACAAATCCGTCATTTGGACGGGGGCCCAGAGTCCCGGTGCTTTTACCGCCGAGATTCGGCCGTGCGCACTCTGCCATGAACCCATTTTGGGGAGACGCCCGCGCTATGTTCGAATCACATAAGGCTATAGGGCGTCTCCTATTATACCATAAAAATTTTCCGGAATAAAGTATTTACTTGAAATATATCTGCATATCTCTTATAATTATTTATTAAAGAACGGTTGACAGAAATTTTGAGGCCCTTGTCTCCGGCTTTTGATTGTGAAAGGACACACTTTTGATGAATAAATTTTTGGAAAAGGCTGCCGCCTTTTTGCGGGAGACCGACAAGCTCCTTCTTTTCTTATGTATCGCGGCTTCCACATACGGCTGCGTCATCGTCTACTCCGCCACGCGGATCAACGGCGGCTACCGGCAGATTCTGATGCAGGGAGGCTGCATGATCGCCGGCGTAGTGGCCGCGCTGGTTATTTCGGCCGTCGATTACCGAAAGATTGTCAAATTCTGGCCACTGATCGCCGGCGTTTCGGTACTGCTGGTTGTGCTGACCTTCTTCATCGGCTATGCGCCCTCCGGCACGGATGATAAGGCATGGCTGTCCTTCGGCGCGTTTTCCTTTCAGCCGGCCGAGCTGCTGAAAATCGCCTTCGCCATCACCTTTCCCCTGCATCTGGTCAAAACGAAGGATGTCAACAAGCCCCTCTCCCTCCTCCTGCTGATATTGCACGGCGCCTTTCCCGTTCTGCTGATTCATTTTCAGGGAGATGACGGCACCGCCATCATTTTTGCCGTGATGTTTGTCGCCATGCTCTTCGCCGCCGGGCTGAAGGTGCGCTACATCGCCATAGGTGCCGGCGCGGTGGCCGCCATGCTTCCGGTCGCCTGGTTCTTCGTCCTGAATGAGGCGCAGCGCGACCGCTTTATCTCTCTGCTGAATCCGGAGGACGACCTCCTCGGCAGCGGGTGGCAGCAGTGGAGAGGTCGAATCGCGCTGGCCAACGGCGGTATTTTCGGCCAGGGCTACCTGCACGGCCCCAATGTGCAGAGCGGCACCATCCCCGAGGGGTACAACGACTTTATTTTTGCGAGTCTGGGGGAGGAATTCGGCCTGATCGGCTGCGTCGTCGCCATGCTGCTGCTGGCCGGCATCTGCTTTAAAATCCTTTCGGACAGCCGCAAAACCAAGGATAAGCTCGGCTCTCTGCTCTGCATCGGGCTGTTTGCCATGTTCGCCTCCAACATGCTGGTCAACATCGGCATGGTGCTCTCCCTCCTCCCCGTCGTCGGCGTCACCCTGCCCTTTTTCAGCGCCGGCGGCACCAATCTCGCCTGCCTGTTTCTGGGAATCGGCCTGGTGCTCAGCGTTTACCGCCATCGGGAGGCCGACAGCCTCTATATACGATAACACGATAAAGCGCTTTGCGCCTGCTTCCAAAATTCGCGCAGGCGCGAAAGCTTTTTTAAAACTGCTTTATAAAAAAAGCGGTCATCGGATTTCTTTTGAAAATGCCGATGGCCGCTTTTATATTGCAGGAGGCCGGGCGCGCCGCCCCTCTCTTTACAAGGGCGCGGCCGCAAAGCCTTACCGCGCCGCAGCCGTCAGTGCGCCGCGCCTTCTCTCTGCGATCTAACCTCTTCCGCCCGTTTTCTGAAAATCCGCGGGAAGGAGGTGAAAATCACCACGGACGTAATCACTCCCGCGGCAAAGTCGGCGATCCCCTCGGACAAATACACGCCCTTAAAGCCCAGGAGATTTGTCAGCACAAAGCAAAGCGGAATCAAAATGACCACCTTTCTGGTCACAGCAAGAAGCAGCGCCGACTTCGCCTGCCCGAGCGCGACATTCACATTCTGAAGGGTCATCTGCACAAAAAACATAATCGAGCCCATCAAAAACAGAGGGCAGTATTGCTTCACAATCGCGGTAACCGCCTCACTCGCGGAGAAGAGGTGCGCATACATCTCCGGCACGGCGAGGGAAAACGACCAGATGGCAAGGCAGAAAGCAAAAGCGATCAGGGTGACATATCTGATCCCCTTTTTCAGCCTTGCCCCATCGCCCTTCCCGTAATTATAGCTTACAAAAGGCTGCACCCCGTTTCCAAGCCCGTTCAGCGGCAGAGAAATCAGCTGCAGCGCGCTCAGCATCACGGTAAGCGCCGCCGTATAGTCCCGGTTTCCCCCGGTCGCGCGGTTCAGATTGATATGGAACACCACCTGAATCGCACACTCCGTAATGGTCATGACAAAAGGGGTAAAGCCAAGGGAAAGAATGCTCGTAATTCTGGCGAGGCAGGGGCGCATTTCCCAGACCTTGAAGCGAAAGAGGCTTCTGCGTGTAAAGAAGAAACAGCCGACGCATATGCAGGAGCAGACCTGCGAAAGCACCGTCGCGAGGCTGGAGCCCTGCACCCCCATTCCGAGCGTAAAAATAAAGATCGGATCCAGCACAATATTCATAACCGCGCCAAGCAGAACCGAGCTCATGGCCATAAGGGAGTAGCCCTGGGTCAGAATGAACGGATTCAGCCCCTGCGCCAGCATGACAAAAATCGTGCCGCAGGCGTAAATTTTAAGGTAGGAGACAGCCAGCTCCACCGCACTGGGCGGGCAGCCGAAAAGGACAACAATCTCCCTTGCAAAGGCGAAGGTGACGCCGCCGATCAGAATGCCGATCAGCACAAGCAGAGAAACCGCAGTGTTAAAAATACCGTTTGCCTCCCGCATATTTCCCTGCCCCATCTGGATACCGGCTCTCGGCGCGCCGCCAAGGCCGACAAGGTTTGCAAAGGCCTGTATAATCAATGTGATCGGAAGCACAATCCCCAGCGCCGCCAGCGCGTCCATCCCCGAATTTTCAATTCTCGCCACATACATCCTGTCCACAATGTTGTACAGAAAGGTGATCAGCTGCGCAATCACCGCAGGTATGGAAAGCCGGACAATCAAAGGAAAAATGCTTCCGCTGCCCAGCTGCTCGGTAATAGCCGATTTTGTTTTTCGTATATGCTTCATGCTTCTTGCGTTCTCCACCATTCCTGCTTTCGACCCGTCTTACAGGGTCCGTCCTGCCGATTATAGCACAGATAAACTCCCCTTTCAACAAAAGCGGCGGCGGAAAGTGCTCCGTCTCATAGGAAAACAAAGTGACCTCCCAAGGGCACTACCGGTACGGAACAAAAATAACCGCAAGTCATCGTTTTGATGGCTTTGCGGTTATTTCCTCGTCTAAAGACACCAAAGAAGCCATATTCCGACCGGATAACCGGACAACCGGCCAATCGGAATATGGCTTCCTTTTTCTGCCGCCCTCACGGCTCCCATCAGGGAGGGCGGCGGCGCCCGCCTGTCATTTTGCCGGGAGAGGCGTGCGGCTTTTCTTCCCGCAGACGGAGGCGGCGGGCTATATCTGCTCCAAATCGCGGTAATCCTCCAGCGCGGGGCTTTTGTCCCCGACGTACCAGTAATCGCAGTAGTCGCCGCCGAACGCCTCGGTCTGCGTGCGGATGAGCCGCGCGTGCATGCTTTCGGCGAGGTAGTGGTCGGTTTTGCAAAGATAGGGCAAAAGCGCCTCATACCCATACGCCCTGGCGTGTTTGGCGATGGGGCAGCCAACAAGATGGAAGCAGAAGCCCTCCGTCCGGCGGTCGGGATTGATCTCCGCCTTCCGGCTGTCCATCCACTCGCCGCGCGCCTGGTGCTTCTTTTGCATGCGGTTGAATTTTATATAGGTTTTTTCAAACAGCCTGTAGGGGTAGGGCCAGTCGCTTTTGTTTCCGTCCACAAGCCTCCCCAAAAATTTCAGCCGGTCGACCGCCCGGCGCTTGATCTTCAGCAGCGCCTCGCCATCCAGCCGGTGGGCGCTGGCCTCATAAAAAGACAGGATCACAAACCAGTCCAGCATATTCTTTGCCATCATGTTTTTTCCAAGATCGGGCATATCCCGCATGAATGCAAGGTAATATTCCTCGGCCTTTTTGAAAATCCGCTCCGCCTCCTCAGGGTAAAGCTCCCGGCAGTACGCCTCATACGGCTTTGCATATTTCGATTTTGCATAGGCTCTTTTCAAAAAGCACACCCACTCTTTTTAAAAAAAATTGGAACAGCCATACCGGCCGCCGGGCGCAGCACCCCGTCCGAAAAGGCTATCGCGTCTGCTTTGAGCCGTCGCTTCCGCCCGCAGAAATCCGCAGGCAGAAGTCGCAGCAGTCATCGCCGCGCCCCAGCGTCTTTGTCCTGCGCCAGCAGAGCCTGGGGTGCAGACCGTCGTAGGTAATGTCGTCGCTGTCGCAGAAGCTTGGACACAGCTCCGGACATCCGTAGTGCACACAGGCGTCGTGATAAGGACATCTCGTCATGTCGATGCGCCAGACGCCGCCGGTCGTCTGAATCTCCCGCGCGGCAAAGCCCGCCGTTTTTCCGAACAGCTTCGGCGTCTGGCGGGAGAATATCCCCGGCACCCTGCGATAGAGTCCCGGAATCCGCATCAGCCGAAGGAAAATTCTTTTCAGCCGCCACGCCCGACGCTCTACATAGCCGTGGACGGTTTGCAGTGCCTCCTCCTTCGGCAGGACGGTCTGCAGCGTTTCATAGGCGGCGATCCCCGGCAGAATCTGCCCCTCCAGATGCCGCTGTTTTTCTTTGGTTGCTCCGGCGTTTTCGCGGCGCAGCTCCTGCAGCCTTTTTGTAAAGGCCGCGGTCAGCTCCGCCTCTTGCGCAAAAAACCGCTCGTGCACCGTTTCCCGAAATGCCGAGGTCAGGTAGCTTTCCTTCATAACGCTTTCCCACTTTCTTTTTAAAAAAGGCTTAACGCACCCTGCGCTTTTCAT
>OLXF01000746.1_pt1 | contig 13459 bp, 11 predicted proteins | sample 1673471 | NCBI WGS metagenome assembly OLXF01 (sample SAMEA103958113, study PRJEB25191) | human gut metagenome
TATTATTTAGATTCAGATAACAAATGAATACAGCAGAGCTTTTTCTTTGGATACTCGACAATTTAAATTACTGGGTAGTAACCCTTTTCATGGCTATCGAGAGTTCATTCATCCCATTCCCATCAGAGGTGGTTGTTCCACCTGCAGCATGGAAAGCCATGGATCCTGATAGCGGAATGTCGTTTATCCTAGTCATCGTGTTTGCCACCATTGGTGCCAATATCGGTGCACTTATCAACTATTATTTAGCTAAATGGGTAGGCCGCCCTATCATCTACCGTTTTGCAGACAGCCGCATCGGACATATGTGCCTGATAGACCGCCAAAAGGTAGAAGTTGCAGAAGAGTATTTCCGCAAGCATGGAGCCGCATCCACTATTTTTGGGCGCCTGGTACCAGCTGTTCGCCAATTAATCAGTATTCCAGCCGGTTTGGCAGGTATGCATGTAGGCAAATTCTTGCTCTATACCACAATCGGTGCTGGCATCTGGAATACTGTTTTAGCAATCATCGGTTGGGGGATATACCAATATACAGACTATAAAACAACTCAAGATGTATATCAGCAGGCATTAAAGTATAGTCATGAGCTCGGTTACATCATCTTGGCTCTTGCCATTGTTATTGTAGCTTTCCTTGCATACAAGGGGCTCAAGAAGAAATAAGAAACTATCCCCCATCCTGCTTCCTCAAGCGGGATGGGGGATTTTTCTTCAGTATAATTCCCCGCACTTCACGGGAAACGACAAGGGTCTATATGCCACGATGAAAAGGTGGCATATAGACCCTTGATTATATGATGATATTCGTAATCTACATCTCCGCTTACTGTTTTTTATGAATTGCTCAGATTCTTAATGATATCTAAAGGCAGCTGGGTAGCCTTGGCAACCTGTTCGGCAGAAAGTCCCATTGCCAGCAATCGTTGTGCTGTTTCTGTGTTGGCCTCATGTTTGCCTTCTGCTCTACCTTTTTCCATACCTTCCTTCATACCAATTTCCTTACCCTCAGCTATGCCTTCACGCTTGGCAGTGTCAACGGAATTCTTGATATCGCGATATGCCATCTTGCTGGTCTCGTACTCCCTCATTTCCTGCGGAGTAAACTTGGCAATCTCGGCTTCCTCGAAGAGACGGTCGAAAACCTTGTCGCACAGCTCCTTCGGACGCTGGGTAAGCTTATAGAGGTTCTTCAGTGCATAGAGCCACTTCTCGTAGAGCGTATCCAGTTCTTCCAGGGGTTTGTTGAACTTGGAAATCTCTACATAAATATATTCGAGTTTGTCGTAAAATACTTTGTGGGTAGCGGTATCGCACAACTGCACATGATGGCGGATTTTCTCCTTGTCGAAGGCGTCCTCGTTCATGCTGAAGTTAAGCAGGGCAACGGTATAAACATGATTGAGTCTGAAATCCCATTCACTCCCCTTTGGTGCCTGTTCACGGATAGGGAAGGTTGAGTAGAAAAGGGCGCGATCCTTGAAATACGTCTGGTAGGCATTCTGCATTTCTACGATGAACTTCTCGCCGTTTTCGCCCTCGCAATATACATCAAAAATGGCTCTGCGGTCGGTATAGACATCTCCCACATGCTTTGGATTCAGATACGATACGTCCTTCACAACCTGTCTGCCATTAAACAAGCTGTTGAGGAAGCAAATGAGCAAATCCTTGTTCATCGCTGTTCCAAAAATTCGCTTGAAGCCGAAGTCGGTCAGCAAGCTGATGTATCTTTCTTCTGCCTGTTTCATACGCGATTCATTTAAATTAATACTTTTGCAAAGATTATGTCAGTGAGTGCAATGAAAGCTTGCTTTCGAATTGCCGAGCGCCGTACAATCTTTTGCAAAGATACGCTGAAAATTTGTAACTTCCAAATTTTTAGGCAATTATTTCTGCATTTTTTTTTCTCTTATCCTGCAACCTTTATGTATCTTCTTACGTCTAACCATCAGAATTCCGAAACAGAAAGGTATTCGGTATATCACGTATTTAGAAACATAAAATTAGATATGAGTATGAAGAAATTTGGTATTTGGGCGGTGGCTGCCGCTTTATTCTTTGCCCCAATGGGCTTGAGTTCTTGCAGTATGGGATCTTCTGCCAGTGAAATGAAGGGAAGTCTCAACTTTACGCAGGATGATTTGACCGAGAAGCCTTTCAAGGCGATCGACGTGGATGTGATTGCCAGCGTTTATTATACCCAGAACAATGGCGATGAATGCAGCGTTCGATTGGATTACTCTGCCATCAAGGATGCTGAGTTCGTACAGAAGCTCAAGGAGAAACTCAAGGTGGTTTATCGTGACGGCGAGGTGAAGATCGGACTCAACGGAAAGCTCAAGGTGCCTGCCGCGTGTAACTCTGAAAAGAATAGACTCAAGATTTACATCACCAGTCCTGACCTGGTGAAGATTGCACAGGAAGGCGTGGGGTCTTTCTATGCCAAGACGATTAATAGCGACCGCCTGAAAATCGATAACGAGGGTGTAGGCTCTATCAAGATTGGGAAGATTCTTGCCAACAAACTGGAGGTAACCAACGAGGGTGTTGGCTCGGTAAATATCGATGATGTGGCTGGAGATGATATGAACATTGATAACGAAGGCGTAGGCTCGGTGAAAATCTCTAAGATTGAGATGGAAAGTGTGAAACTGGATAATGAGGGCGTAGGCTCTGTTAATCTGGGAATGTTTAAGGGCGGCAGTCTGATTATCAAGAATGAAGGCGTGGGCAGCGTGAAAGCCAAGGTTGACTGCCAAAGTGTAAACGCTACATCCGAGGGTGTTGGCGGAGTTAACTTGAGCGGTGTAACCCGTCAGTACAATAAGAAAAAAGGTGGAATCGGAGGAATTTCTGATGGCGGATTGACTGTAAGAAAGTAACGTAAGTTGTTGAAAAACAGAAAATTAAGTGGTTAAGAATTAGTGCGGAAAATTTTCAAAAATTCATTTTGAAAATTTTCCGCAGCTAAGAAATTCGTAATTAGAAGTCCCACTTTACACCGAGGCAAGGGCGAACCATCCAGCCGGCATTGCTGCCGAAGTTGTGGCTGATTTCTACCTCGCTACCTACGCTCAGGTTCTCGCAGCCGAAGTGCTGACCTACATTGTACCAGAGCTGTGGCTCAGTGGTGAAGACGGTGTGCTCAGCTTTGTAATCGATGTTGCCATCCTTGTCGAGCTTCGGGTCGCCATCCTTATCCAGGAAAGAACTGTGGTCCTCCCACCAGAAATCTGCGAAGCCGCTAAAGTTCAATCCCTTTAATCCAAAGATGTCTTTGCATCCCCAAACAGCAGTAAACTGCATTGGCACGTTCTGGTCGGTCTTGCGGATAGTCTTGTAGAGTGCCTGGAGTGTCAAGGTGTTCTTGAAACTCTTGTCGTGCATGAAATACTCCACACCGAAGAGCCAGGCATTGTTGATAGGGTAGTTCTTGGTAATACCACCATTATACTCTACGTGGAGGCTCCAGTTCTTCATTGGGCTGTTCTGCCAGAAGTTCAATGCACGTGAAATCTCAGTATAGGTTCCACCCTGTGCCACGTTTGGACTGCTGGTGTCCATCTTGTCGTAATTGAAGTCGTGGTCTACAAAGAAATAGGTGTTACCCCATTTGTCCTGTTTGAACATTTCGAGTGTGAGGGTAACAAACTTGCGGTCACTGCCGAAGTCGTAGAAAACTTGGGCGTTGGTCTGTGCTAAAGTTTTGCTCGCAGGGAGCAACGCAAGTGCCATGAGCAGTAGGCTTTTCATCTTTTTCATAATTTTTTTCTTTTCTTTATTATTTATTAAATGAAACAAAAAACTGCGGACGGAAGGCCCGCAGTTTGTAATTATATTTATCCGTAACGATTAGTATGCGAAGAGAGGGTAGTCCTTCATTGTAGCATTCACCTTTTCGCGAACGCGAGCAATGACCTTCTCGTCCTCAGGTGCATTCAGAACCTCCTCGATGAGTTCGGCAATGAGGTGCATCATGTCTTCCTTTGCGCCACGTGTGGTCATGGCTGCTGTACCCAGGCGGATACCTGATGTCTGGAAGGCAGAACGGCTGTCGAATGGAACCATGTTCTTGTTGACTGTGATGTCGGCTGCAACCAGCGCATTCTCAGCGACTTTACCTGTAAGATCTGGATATTTACTTCGGAGGTCTACGAGCATAGAATGGTTGTCTGTACCACCGCTCACGATACCGAATCCGCGACCGATGAGGTCATCTGCGAGTACGGCAGCATTCTTCTTTACCTGAGTAGCATACTCCTTCCATGAAGGCTGCAGATTCTCATTGAAGGCTACTGCCTTGGCAGCGATGACGTGCTCCAGCGGACCACCCTGCTGACCTGGGAATACGGCAGAATTCAAGAGCATGCTCATCTTCTTAACCTCGCCCTTCTTGGTAGTCAATCCCCATGGATTGTCAAAATCTTTGCCCATCAGAATGATACCGCCACGAGGGCCACGGAGTGTCTTGTGAGTAGTAGAAGTAACGATGTGTGCATACTTCAATGGGTTGTCGAGCAGACCGGCTGCAATCAGACCTGCAGGGTGAGCCATATCAATCATGAGGAGAGCGCCTACCTCATCGGCAATCTTGCGCATGCGGGCATAATCCCACTCGCGGCTATAAGCGCTACCACCACCGATAATCAGTTTTGGTTTGTGCTCAAGAGCCAGTTTCTCCATCTCGTCGTAGTCTACACGGCCAGTCTCCTTGTTCAGGTTGTAACCGATAGGGTTGTAGAGAATACCGGATGTATTGACGTGGCTACCATGAGAGAGGTGGCCGCCGTGGTCGAGGTTCAAGCCCATGAAGGTATCACCTGGCTTCAATACGGCAAGCAGAACAGCAGCGTTAGCCTGTGCACCAGAGTGAGGCTGTACGTTGGCATACTCAGCACCGAACACCTTCTTTACACGCTCGATGGCGAGGTTCTCTACGATGTCAACTACCTGGCATCCGCCATAATAACGCTTGCCTGGCAGACCCTCGGCATACTTGTTAGTAAGGTAAGAACCCATAGCGTTCATCACCTCGTCACTCACGAAATTCTCAGAAGCGATAAGCTCCATACCCTTCAGCTGGCGCTGATGTTCTCTTTCGATTAAGTCGAAAATCTCTTGATCTTTTACCATTTCCCTTTACTTTTTATGGTTGATGTTTAATGAAATCGGGTGCAAAAATAAGCAATATCTCTCAAACTACCAAATAAATCGTAACATTTTGAGTGATATTGCTTACTTTTTGTTATAAACTACCTCTTTTTATTACTTGCAGAGCTCTACTTTGCCCAATTGCTGCTCTTTGTCGCAGTAGTGGCAACGTACGATACCGAGCACTTTGTCTACGGTATGGAAGAGGGTCTGCATAGGCTCGTTGTTGGTGATGCACTTAGGGTTGTTGCACTTTACGATGCCCTTCAATGTATCAGGAGTCTTGACGGTCTTCTTCTCTACGATTTCGTAGTCTTTGATGATACTCAGTCCGATGTTAGGCGCAACGACAGAGAGTCGGTTGATTTCCTCATCGGTAAAATACTTGTTGGCAACCTTGATGATGCCCTTCTTGCCAATCTTCTTGCTTGGCAGGTTGTAGCCGATAGTAACAGGAGTCTCCATCTTCTCCAACTGGAGCAGATTTACTACCTGATAGGTCTTTTCGGCTGGTATATGGTCGATTACGGTACCATTCTCGATAGCCGCAACCACTAATTGACTTTTATTGTTTCCCATCTCTTTTTTTTTTAAAAAATGTTGAGTGTTGAATGTTGAGTGTTGAATGTTGAGTGTTGAATGTTGAGTGTTGAATGTTGAGTGAGGCTTGCGCCCTTGAGGCCCATGTTAAGTGTCCGTTAGGCAACTCAACATTCAACATTCAACATTATTCAATATTCAACATTCAACATTATTCAATTATGCTTTTATCGTTCTTCACATCATCGAGCGAGATGCCGAGGCAGTGGCAGAAGATAGCCTCACGTGCATAGAGGCCATTCTGAGCCTGCTGGATATAGTATGCATGTGGATCATCATCTACATCGTAAGCAATCTCGTTCACGCGTGGCAGCGGATGCATGATCTTCATGTTTTCCTTCGCCTTGCAGAGCATGTCGCGCTTCAGAATATACACGTTCTTTACGCGCTCATACTCCATCAGGTCGCTGAAACGCTCCTTCTGTACACGGGTCATGTAGAGGATGTCGGCACCTGCAATCACATCTTCGTTAAAGTCCTCGTGCTCAACATATTTGATGTTGTGCTCCTTGCAGTAGAGTTTATACTCCTCAGGCATGGCGAGTTCCTTAGGTGCGATGAAATGGAAAGTAGGATTGAAGTGGCGCATAGCTGTGATAAGTGAGTGAACGGTGCGGCCATATTTGAGGTCACCCACAAGATAGATGTTCAAGTTCTCCAGGGTACCCTGGGTCTTGTAGATAGAGTAGAGGTCGAGCAGGCACTGTGAAGGGTGCATGTGAGCGCCGTCGCCTGCATTTACGATAGGCACTGGTGCTACCTCGCTGGCATACTGGGCTGCTCCCTCGATGAAATGGCGCATGGCGATTACATCGGCATAGTTGCTTACCATCAGGATGGTATCCTTGAGGGTCTCACCCTTGGTGGTACTGGATGTCTTGGCATCAGAGAAACCAATGACACGGGCACCAAGACGGTTGGCAGCGGTTTGGAAACTGAGTTGGGTACGAGTAGATGGCTCGAAGAAAAGGGTCGCTACGACCTTTCCCTTCAACAACTCCCTGTTCGGGTGCTTTTCGAACTCTTGCGCCATTTCCAGGAGGTACATGATTTTCTCCTTGGAAAGGTCAGCAATGGTCACAAAATTATGTTTTTCCATTTGAAATTTGATTGAATGTTCTAAAATCGCCCACAAAGTTACATAAAAAATCTGATTTATGTGCGATAAGTCAAAACTTTTATGTAATTTTGCACAAATATTTAAAGAAATAGTGATGAGAAAGCGATTTATACATATTTTATGGGCTGTTTTCGGCACTGGAATACTCATGGTAATTCTTGCCTTTGTTGCCATCTGGTTTGGAATGATTGGCTACATGCCCGACATCGAGGATCTGCAGAATCCTATCAACAGATTTGCCACCCAGGTTTACTCTGCCGATGGCAAGGTGCTTGGTACGTGGAACCTGAACAAGGAGAACCGTATCGTGATTCCTTACAAGAAAATGTCACCTTATTTAATAAAGGCACTGGTGGCTACTGAGGATGAGCGATTCTATGAGCATTCTGGTATCGACTTCCGTGCACTGGGACGTGCCATCGTCAAGCGTGGTATCCTGGGACAGACTAATGCGGGTGGTGGAAGTACCATCACGCAGCAGCTCGCCAAGCAGCTTTATTCTGAGAAGGCAGGCAGTACGATGGAACGATTGTTGCAGAAGCCGATAGAGTGGGTGATTGCGGTGAAGCTGGAACGCTATTATACCAAAGAGGAGATTCTGGCTCTCTATCTCAATTACTTCGATTTCCTGCACAATGCTGTAGGAATCAAGACGGCGGCCAATACCTATTTTAATAAGGAACCGAAGAATCTGACCCTCTGTGAGTCGGCAACGCTCATCGGACTGTGCAAGAATCCGTCGCTCTTCAATCCGGTTCGCTATCCGGAGAGAGCGAGGGAGCGCAGAAATGTGGTTCTTTCGCAGATGGTGAAGGCGGGATATCTGAGCCGGAGCGAGTATAGCCAGTATGCTGCTGAGCCGCTGACACTCAATTTCCACCGTACCGACCATAAGGATGGTTCGGCTACTTATCTGCGTGAGTTCCTTCGCCAGTATATGATGGCTAAGCGTCCGGAGCGTAGTGATTATCCATCCTGGAACCGTGCCCAGTTTGTGGTAGATTCTATCCAGTGGGAGAATGATCCGCTCTATGGATGGTGCAACAAGAACTATAAGAAGGATGGTTCGCCATATAATGTATACAGTGATGGACTGAAGGTGTTTACAACTATTGATAGCCGTATACAGCAGTATGCGGAAGAGGCTATGTATCAGCATGTAGCCCGCTATCTGCAGCCTCGCTTCAGTGCGGAGATAGCCCGCAAACCAAGCTCGCCATACAGCGATAAGCTGACACCGCAACAGATTAAGAGTATACTGAACCGCAGTATCACCCAGAGTGAGCGTTACCGTACGATGAAGGCTGCGGGATATTCTGAGGATGAAATCAAGGCGGCATTCCGCAAGAAGCAGGAGATGACCGTATTTACCTATCATGGTGATATTGATACACTGATGAGTCCGCTCGATTCTATCCGTTATTACAAGAGTTTTCTGCGTAGCGGTTTTATGAGCATGGATCCTAAGACGGGTGCTGTGAAGGCGTATGTGGGTGGATTGGATTATACTCATTTCATGTATGATATGGTGAGTCTGGGACGCCGGCAGGTGGGTTCTACCATCAAGCCATTCCTTTACAGTCTGGCGATGTCTAACGGCTTCCAGCCTTGCGATCTGGCGCCTAACCGTCAGCGGACCTATATGGTGGCAGGTCGTCCGTGGACGCCTCGTAACGCCAACCATTCACGTGCCGGACAGATGGTTCCGCTGAGTTGGGGATTGGCACAGAGTAGCAACTGGGTGAGTGCTTATCTGATGAGTAAGCTCAATCCGCAGCAGTTCGTACAGATGTTGCGCGACTTCGGCATCAACAGTCCTGATATCCATGCATCCATGAGTCTCTGTCTGGGACCATGTGAGGTAAGTGTCAGCGAGATGGTGAGCGCTTATACCGTATTTGCCAACCACGGCATCCGTACGGCTCCAATGTTTGTGAGCCGTATCGAGGATAATGAAGGTAATACGATTGCTACCTTCCAGCCACGTATGAACGAGGTGATCAGTGCCGATAATGCCATGAAGATGCTCACCATGCTGATGGGCGTTGTGGATAATGGTACGGCAGGAAGACTGCGCTACCGTTATAACCTGGAAGGACAGATTGGCGCCAAGACCGGTACTACCAATAACAACAGCGACGGTTGGTTTATCGGCTTTACTCCACAACTCGTAAGTGGCTGCTGGGTAGGTGGTGAGGAGCGTGATATCCACTTCGATTCCATGAGTATGGGTCAGGGTGCTACCATGGCTTTGCCTATCTGGGCGATATTCATGAAGAAGGTTTATGCCGACCCGTCGCTGGGTATCAGTCCTGCTATCAAGTTCGATTTGCCGGAAGACTACAATCCTTGTTCACGCAAGGCAGCCGAACAGGATGACTTTGAGGAAGTAGGAGGTGGCAGCATCGACGAAGTTTTCGAATAAAAACCAAGGCATTCGCCATTTTTGCATGTATTTATTTTAAATAGTGCAAAAATGGCGAATGTTATTTGTTTATATGCATTTTTTTTTGTATTTTTGCAGAGTTTTAGAACATGCATAGCCCGAATGATGTTTCTTCGGGTTTTTCAAAATAGAAATAAAATAAAAAATCATTATAATGAACGTTTCATACAAATGGCTTAAAGAATACGTCGATTTCGATTTGACACCACAGGAGACTGCGGACGCGTTGACCTCTTGCGGACTCGAAGTTGACGCTTTGGAAGAAGTTCAGTCTGTCAAGGGCGGACTGAAAGGTCTCTATGTTGGTAAAGTATTGACATGCGAGGATCATCCTAACAGTGATCACCTCCATGTTACAACCGTTGACTTGGGCAAGGGCGAACCTCAGCAGATTGTCTGTGGTGCTCCTAACGTTGCTGCAGGTCAGAAGGTTATCGTGGCTGATTTGGGCTGCGTGCTTTACGATGGCGACCAGAGTTTTACCATCAAGAAGAGCAAACTCCGCGGTGTAGAGAGTCTGGGTATGATCTGTGCTGAGGATGAGATTGGTGTAGGTACCTCTCACGACGGCATCATCGTACTCCCAGAAGATGCTCCAGTAGGTCAGCCTGCTGCTGAGTATTATCACCTGGAGAGCGACTGGCTCATCGAGATTGATATCACAGCCAACCGTGCTGATGCGCTCGGTCACTGGGGTGTAGCCCGCGACCTGTATGCCTGGTTGAAGCAGAATGGCTACAAGACAAGCTTGCATCGCCCATCTTGCGATGAGTTTGTGGTAGACAACGAGGATCTTCCTATCGATGTTGAAATTCAGAATACTGAGGCTTGCAAGCGTTATGCCTGTGTAAGCATCACCGGTTGTGAGGTGAAGGAAAGTCCTAAGTGGTTGCAGGATAAGCTGAACATCATCGGCTTGCGCCCTATCAACAATATCGTGGATATCACCAACTACATCATGATGGCATACGGCCAGCCATTGCACTGCTTTGATGCAGACATGGTTACCGGTCATAAGATTGTAGTTCGTACCCAGCCAGAGGGCACCAAGTTTGTTACTCTCGATGGCGAGGAGCATACCTTGGGTGAGCACGACCTGAGCATCTGCAATGCTGAGGAGCCTATGTGTATCGCCGGTATCTTCGGCGGTAAGGGTTCTGGTACTTACGAGACAACCAAGGATGTAGTCTTGGAGAGTGCTTACTTCCATCCTACATGGATTCGCAAGAGCGCTCGCCGTCATGGTTTGAGCACAGATGCCAGCTACCGTTTTGAGCGTGGCGTAGATCCAAACGGACAGATTTATGCATTGAAGCAGGCAGCCATCCTCTGTAAGCAGTTGGCTGGCGGTAAGATTTCCATGCAGATCAAGGATGTATATCCAGAGCCAATGCAGGATTTCCCTGTTCGTCTGAACTATGAGTATGCGCATCGCCTCATCGGTAAGGAGATTGGTGCTGAGACCATCAAGAACATTGCTACATCTCTCGAGATGAAGATCGTGAAGGAGGATGCTGAGGGCATCGACCTCCTGGTTCCTGCTTATCGTGTAGACGTTCAGCGTCCTTGCGACGTAGTAGAGGATATTCTCCGTATCTACGGATATAATAATGTGGAGATTCCAACCCAGTTGAAGAGCTCCCTGACTGTTCAGGGCGATGAGGACAAGGCTTATCACAGCCAGAACCTCGTGGCAGAGCAGCTGGTAGGCGAGGGCTTCATGGAGATTCTCAACAACTCTCTGAGCAAGGCTAGCTACTATACCGACTTCGACCTCAACAAGTATCCTAACGAGACAACCTTGAAGGTGATGAACCCATTGAGTGCTGATCTCGGTGTGATGCGCCAGACGATGCTGTTCGGTGGTTTGGAGAGCGTGGTTCGCAACATCAACCATAAGAGCCAGAACCTGAAGTTCTTCGAGGTGGGTAACACCTATATATATAATAAGGAGAAGTGGAGCGAGGAGAGTCCAATCAAGGCTTACTCTCAGGAGGCTCACATGTCACTCTTCATCACCGGTAAGCGCGTAGAGGGCAGTTGGGCTCATGCTGATGAGCAGAGCAACATCTACGAGCTGAAGGCTGTGGTAGAGAATGTTCTCCGCCGTGTGGGTATGCCACAGAACAACGTGGTTATCAAGCACAGCGACAATAACATCTTCTCTAAGGGCGTAAGTTACGAGACCCGTGCCGGAAAGGTATTGGTAGAACTGGGTATCCTGAGCCTGAAGTTGAAGAAAGCATTCGATATCGAGCAGGATGTATTCTATGCTGATATCCACTGGGATAACCTGATGAAGGCAGTGAAGAAGGTGAACCTTACTTACACCGACATCAGCAAGTATCCTTCAGTGAGCCGCGACCTTGCATTGCTCGTAGACAAGAATGTAGAGTTCGCTCAGATTGAGCAGATTGCCCACCAGACAGAGAAGAAACTTCTGAAGAGCGTAGTTCTCTTCGATGTTTATGAGGGTGAGCATTTGCCAGAGGGCAAGAAGAGTTATGCCGTTAACTTCATCCTGCAGGATGAGGAGAAGACTCTGAATGACAAGCAGATAGATGCTATCATGAAGAAGCTCATAGCCAACCTTACAAGCAAGCTCAATGCAGAATTGAGATAGTGCAGAAGGTGCTCAGTGCAGAATTAAGATAATATTATAAACAAACGATAAACATTTAAAATTTTATTCCAATGGGAAGAGCATTTGAATATCGTAAAGCTACAAAGCTGAAAAGATGGGGCCACATGGCCAAGACATTTACTAAGTTGGGTAAGCAGATTGCTATTGCTGTGAAGGCAGGCGGTCCAGAACCAGAGAATAACCCATCATTGCGTGCTATCATCGCTAACTGTAAGCGTGAGAACATGCCTAAGGATAACATCGCTCGTGCCATCAAGAACGCTTGTGGCAAGGATACCAGCGATTACAAGGAAGTAACATACGAGGGATATGGCCCTCACGGAGTGGCTGTCTTCGTTGATACTCTGACAGACAACACTACACGTACTGTTGCTGACGTTCGTTCTATCTTCAACAAGTTCAGCGGAAACTTGGGTACAACAGGTTCTCTGTCTTTCCTCTTCGACCACAAGGCTGTGTTCACATTCAAGAAGAAGGAAGGTCTGGATATGGATGAGATGATTCTCGATCTGATCGACTACGGCGTAGAAGATGAGTTTGATGAGGATGAGGAGAACAACGAAATCACTATCTACGGTGCTCCTACAAGCTTCGGCGAAATTCAGAAGCACCTGGAGGCTGAGGGTTTCGAGGTAACTGGTGCTGAGTTTACTTACATCCCTAACGATTTGAAGGATGTAACTCCTGAGGAGCGCGAAACTATCGACAAGATGGTTGAGAAGTTGGAAGAGTTTGACGATGTTCAGACTGTATATACCAACATGAAGCCAGAAATTCCTGCAGACGCAGAATAAGCATTATGTTGCAGCAAGACAAACAGGATAAGTTGCAGAAGGTAACTTATCAGACTCATGGCACCTGCTCAAAATACATCTGCATCAGTATAGATGAAGATGGAAATGTGCAGGATGCCCAGTTCATCGGAGGCTGCGATGGCAATACCAAGGGCGTTTGTGCTTTGATTAAAGGCATGAAGGCAAAGGAGGTCATCGCCCGACTGAAGGGTATCACTTGTGGCAATAAGCCTACAAGCTGTCCAGACCAGTTGGCGACAGCTTTGCAGGAAATGGGATATTAAGAGTATTTTAGGCACGGATTACTATAGTGATCCGTGCCTTTTCTACTACTTGTAATCCGTGTCTTTTCTAATACTTAAAGATATCATCCAGCAACACCTCCTTCGGGTTCTTAGCCGAATGATATACGAAACGGAAGGTGAAATGCTCTTCCTTATATTTCTTCAGACCAGGGTTGTTGTCCAGGGCTTCCTTCTGAATCTTATGGAGTTTACCCTTGTTGGCATCAATCGCCTTCTTGTTATCTGCCTTGTTTCTCAAAGAGATATAGTACGTATATATCTTCTTGGTTTTATCAAATGCAGCACTGTCAGTCCTGGCATCGTTGACGTATGGAGTAGGACAGTATTTTTCTGTATATTCCTTGGCTTCACGAGCCGCTTTGTCCTCCAGACTTTCTGTACAAGAAACGAGCAAAGA
>OLXF01000748.1_pt1 | contig 13454 bp, 10 predicted proteins | sample 1673471 | NCBI WGS metagenome assembly OLXF01 (sample SAMEA103958113, study PRJEB25191) | human gut metagenome
TGTAGGGAAAGAGTGTAGATCTCGGTGGTCGCCGTATCATTAAAAAAAAAAAAAAAAAAAAAAAAAAATTTCCCAGTCAGGTGAAAGGATTCCTCTTTTTCTGCATTATAGGAAGTAGAAGAGTATAAGCCCCCATACCACCCAGCCGGGAGACCGGCCCAAAGAAAGTGAGGGACCCCCTATGAAGAAACGACTTATCAGCCTTCTGGTGGCGCTGTGCATGGCGGTAACGCTCCTGCCTGTGTCGGCACTTACAGCGTGGGCGGAGAAAGGCGGCCAATTAAAAATTGTAGATGGATATCCCGAAGGTTCTATCGATGCTAACGGTACCCATACTACAAGTTGTTCTGGCGATGGCTGGAGCTATGACGGTTCTACACAAACGCTTACTCTCGATCCCTCAACTCCTACTACCTATGATTTGAAAGAGTGCGGAAACATCCGTCTGGATCCAAAGAGTATTTTATGTTCTGCCATCATAAGGAAAAACGCAGAGATTGTAAATGGTAAATTTTGGAACGCCGGAAATCCTGGTTCCAGTATTACCAATGATGGCACTATAACGAGTGGCGTTTACTCAATGCCCGTTATAAATCATGGTACAATTACCGGCGGCACGTTTAAATCTACCGTTACCAACAATGGCACCATAAAGGGCGGCATTTTTCATAAAAAACCAGAGGATGGCCAAGTCGCTGACGGCTATACCTTGAAAGTGAATTCCCAGCAGAATGGTAGCTATGAGAGTTACGATGCAGAAATCAGTTATTTCGGCAACAGCGGTTATGTCATTCCCAATTCCGACCATGATACCAGCATCACCATCTATATTTCTCTTAAAAACAGTCAAGCAGTATTATTTCCTATTGATGTTACATTCGGAGACACAAACGACACACATTGTTTGTTAGAAGATTGGGCACCAAGTCCAAGATATTCCGATGATGGTCATGGTTCTTTTTCTGTCACTTTTACCGCACCACCCGCCAATGCGGACACCGTTACCCTGAGCAAGCTGACCCGGCTGGTGATCGACGAAAACGGCTACCCCGTTGGCACTAAGGGCGGCACCCAGAATTACAGCGGCAACGGCTGGAAGTTTAAAAACGGCACCCTGATTTTGGAGCCTGCTACTGAGAAAAGCTATGACTTTAACGGCACCGACCTGAACCCCCATGGGGTGGCGGTGAACTGCCCGGTTACGGTGGACAGCAACACCACCATCACCAACGGCATTTTCCTGAAAGAAGTCACCGGCAGCGCCCTGAACGGCGTGTTCCTGAATGTTCCCACCGGCTGCGAAAACAGCGCCAAGAAAATTACCGTTTCTGATAACGGAAAAATCACTGCGCTGAAAATGAGCGGTGAAGCTACTGCGCTGGACAGCGCCGCCAATGAACTTTATGTGGTCGGCCAGCCCACCGGTACCCTGTATGTGACCCTGAGCAGCGGCAAGGTACGGGAAGTACAGCTGCCTCTTACGGCTGACCTTGAGCTGCGATTGAACGACCCGGCACCCAAACCCGAGCCGGAACCGGAACCGGAGACCTACACCCTGAAAGTGGTGGGCGGCAGCTTTACGACCGGCGAAAGGGATGCGCTGACCAGCGGCACCGTGCCGGTGGATGCAGAAGCAAAGGTGACCCTTGACCCGGATGCCGTGCCGGAGGGCATGGTGTTCGACCAGTGGACCATCAGCGAGGAAAGCCTGCTGGGCAACCCCAATGTGGCCTACAACGCCGAAAGCTTTACCATCCCGGCCAATGCAGTGGAAAACGGCAAGACCGTTACCGTGGAAGCCCAGTACCGGGAAGCCAGCATCGAAGATGACGGCCCCGGCATTCTGGAAACGGCTGCCATGATCGGCGTTGCCGGTACTGGCGCTGCCGTGCTGGGCTACACCGGCTACATGATCGGCACCGAGCTGTACCTGAATACCGTTCTGCCTGCCGGTGCGGCCATCCCCAACAACGCTGGGGAGCTGGCCCTGCTGCTGTGGGAAGCCGCCGGGACTCCGGCCCCCGCTGCTCTTCTCCCTGCCGATGCTGCCCCGGTCCAGCAGGCCCTTGCATGGGCCATCGAGAACCAGCTCCTCGCCCCGGATGCGTCTGCGGAGGATTCCGTCAGCCGCTGGGAGGTTATTCGGAGCTGGAATCAGCTGAAGGGGTAAGTGGCGAACCCTCTCAGTCAAAGCTTTCGGCTTTGCCAGCTCCCCCAAAGGGGGAGCCAAGGGCAATCCCAGATTTAGCAGCATCTGCCCTCTGTGATGTCTTGCCTCTCCCTTCGGGAGAGGTGGCATTGCGCAAGCAATGACGGAGAGGGTGAGGATGCTAACTAAACAGCGAACCCCCCGGTGCGATCTGCACTAGGGGGTTCGCTGTTATTGTTGCTTCAGGAAATATGTACCGCTTCCAGCACCCTGATGCCCTCCTGCTCCATCACATCGCGCAGGGCCTCGAGGTAGCCGGGCTTGTCCACCTTGTTCTCAATGCAGCAGGTCAGCACGCCGTGCAGGCTGGTGACCTCCATTGCAAGGGACGCGCCGTCCGGCAGCACCCAGGTCTGGAAATCGGTCAGGTACGCTTCCAGCTCCGGGCTGTGCGGCAGCAGCGGGCTGCCGATGTAGCTGACCCAGAAATCTGCCGGGAAGCCGCTGATGTACTCGCCCATCTGGAACACACGCTTCTTGATCTTGAGCGCGGCCTTCTGCCGGAACACCTGATACACCCAGCCCATCTGTTCGGCCATGCGGAACAGGCGGCGCTCCGGGGTCAGGGTTTCCCGGATCTCATGGTCGAGCCGCTTTGCAAAGCTGTGGAGCCGGGCCTTCGGTTCCAGCTGCAGGGACAGCTGAAAGGACGCAATGCAGTTGTACAGGGCATGCGGCACCCCCAGCGCCGCGCGGGTGTCGGCGGCATAGCTGTACACAAGGTCGTTCTTTTCCAGATACCGCTGCGCTGCCTGGCAGGTCAGCCCCATGAGGGCGCTGAAGGGCTTCACGCCCTCCTTCTGCGCCAGATCCACAAGGCTCTGCCTGTCCAGCCGCAGCCGCTGAAAATGGGGCGTGCCCTCGTGGATCTGCAGCACGTCCTTCTGCATGTCGTTGGCCACCTGGCTCTCCGGGTAGCGGGCCAGCAGCTGTTCCACATCATAGGGCGGGTCAGAGGCAAGGGCCTCGCACACAAAACCGGCATTGGAGCGCAGGTTGCAGTAGAGCTTGAGCAGCAGGGTGAAAAAGGGCGCACTGCCCCGGCCATCGGCCAGGAAGTGGAACCAGTCCAGATAGACCGTGTTCCCCTCATAGCCCAGCGAGAAGAGATAATCGTTCGTCTCCTCGGGGATCTTTGGCTGGGCGCTGCCCTGCCGCACACGGCAGGGGGCAGTGTTGGGCTCCAGACGGGCCTCCCGCTTTTCCCACACCACATGGCAGAAATAATACTCTGCCAGCGGGCGGGCCGCATCCAGTGCCTGCTGCAGAAGGGCCGGGTCAACGGCCTCCTTCAGCGTGGCCTGATAGCGGCAGAGGACCTGATTTTCACGGTAGTAGTAGACGATGCCCTGAAACACCGCACGCTGCTCTGCATTCATCCGGAATTTACCCCGCGTTCTCGGTCAGATAATCGGCCAGATCGCCGATGGTCACAAAGTTGCGCAGCTCCTTTTCGGGGATGCGCAGACCAAAGGTCTCTTCCAGATCGGCCACGACGGTCAGGATCTCCATAGAGGACAGATCCAGATCATCCATCATCACGCTGTTTTCGTTGACATCCTCGGGCGAGATCTCTGCCACATCCTCCAGAATTGCCAGGATCTGAGACATGATTTCTGCTCTTTCCATCAAAAAATCTTCCTTTCCGTGAGGGATTTTTTATCGCCTGCAAGGGCGCAGTTTCAGTATGCCACGCGCCGGGCCGGTTTAGCCAGCCGGCGGGGCATTCCTGTGTTTTATAATACCTGTTTTATGGAGGAAATGCAACACACCGACCGCCCGGTTTTGCGCTTTTTTTACAATTTCCGCGCTTACCTGCGCAGCAGCTTGCCCATGGCGTTGCGGGGCAGGGGCTCGGTGCTGAACTCCACCGCCGTGATCCGCTGGTACAGCGGCAGGATACGGTTCAACCCGGTGATAAAGGCCCGGACCTCTGCCTGCTTTTCCTCGGCACAGCAGATCAGCGCGCCGATCTTTTTGCCCATCTCCTTGACCATGCACTCCTGCACCTCAGGGCAGGCGTTGAGCTTTCTTTCCAGCTCCTCGGGGCTGACGTTCTCGCCGGTGCCCAGAATGATCAGGTTCTTCTTCCGGCCCACCATGTAGTAATAGCCGTCCTCGTCCTCACGGGCCAGGTCGCCGGTGTGGAGCCAGCCGTCTTTGTCGATGATCTCGGCGGTGGCTTCGGGATCCTTATAGTAGCCCAGCATCACACAGCCGCCCCGGATGCAGATCTCGCCGGTCTCATCCAGCTTGTACTCGCAGTGGCTGTCCGGCTTGCCCAGCGCCCGGATATGGGGCTCTGCTTGGGCGTAGTTCACCAGACCATCGCCGCAGGTCTCGGTCATGCCGTAGCACTGGGTGATGTACATGCCGTTTTCCACCAGACCCAGCAGCATCTCGCTGTCGAACATGGCAGAGCTGCCGCAGGGGTTCCACAGGCCGTTCAGCTTATCGGCGCGGCCGCGCTTGACATCCTTGTAGATGCTCTCCATCAGCACCGGGGCCACGGCAATGGAATCGCTGTGCATCAGCCCCAGATCCCGGTAGAAATTCCGCAGATCACTGCAAAGGTTCAGGGCCCAGCCCTTGAAGGGCCAGGAGAACAGGCAGATAAAGGTGCCCAGATGGAACAGGGGCAGGATGGCAAAGTTGCTCAGGACATCGTTTTTGTCCTCGGGCAGCTGCCGGTGCTTGAAGTCCAGCAAGTGGTCGCCCATGGCAACGTGCATCTGCATCACGGTAAAGAAGTTCCGCTCTGCCAGCATCACGGCCTTGCTGCGGCCGGTGGTGCCGGAGGTGAACAGCATGACCATCAGGGCATTGGGGTCGATCTTCTTTTCCAGCCCGCCGGGCGCGGTGTCCTTCCAGACATCCATCGGCCGCAGGCGCTCCCCATACGCAGCCTCCAGCTGCTCACGGCAGCCGTAGTCCACCCCATCGTTCAGGATGAGGGCAGGCTCTGCCAGCTCCAGCTCCCAGCTCAGCTCATCCCAGGTCTTTTTCTGGTTCATCGTTACCAGAACAGCCCCGGCCAGCACAGCGCCAAAGGTATTCACGCCGTACTCATAGCAGTTCCGGCTCAGCAGGACCACCCGCTTGCCCTCCACCTCCGGGATGTTCCGGGCAAACCAGGCAGCGGCGCGGCGGATATCCTGTGCATACTCGGCATAGGTCTTTTCCTTCACGGTGCCGGTGGCATCCTCTACCCAGCGGAACGCCACCCGCCCGGGGAATTCCTGTTCCATTGTCCGGGTGACAAGATCATAGACATTGTTTACCATGGTCTGCTCCTTTTTCTCCCGTTTGATTTTACTTGCGCAGCAGCTTGCCCAGCGCGTTGCGGGGCAGGGGCTCGGCGCTGCATTCTACAACGGAGATGCGCTTGTACATGGGCAGGGTGCGGTTCAGCTCGGTGACAAAAGCCTTCACCTGCTGCTGCTTGTCATCCTCACAGCAGACCACGGTGCCGATCTTCTTGCCCATCTCCTTGACGATGCACTCCTTGATGGCATCGCACTTGCCCAGCAGCTTTTCCAGCTCCTCGGGGCTGACGTTCTCGCCGCTGTCCAGAATGATGAGGTTCTTCTTGCGGCCGGTCATATAGTAGTAGCCTTCCTCGTCCACGCGGGCCAGGTCGCCGGTGTGGAGCCAGCCGTCCTTGTCGATGGTCTCGGCAGTGGCCTCGGGGTCCTTATAGTAGCCCAGCATCACGCAGCCGCCGCGGACGCAGATCTCGCCGGTCTTGTCCACCTTGACCTCACAGAAGCCGTCCGGCTTGCCCAGGGCACGCAGGTGGTCGCCCTCCTGGGTCACGTTCAGCAGGCCATAGCCGGCCAGCTCGGTCATGGAGTAGCACTGATTGATGTAGAAGCCATTCTTCACCAGATCGCTCAGAATGGCGGGATCAAGGATGGCAGAGCTGCAGCTCAGGTTCCACAGCCCGTTCAGACGGTCGGCATGGCCGCGCTTGACCTCGTTGCAGATCATCTCCACCAGCACCGGAGGGGTAGACATGGCATCGCTGTGCATCAGGCTCATATCCCGGCGCAGGTCGCGGGCATCACAGCAGAGATTCAAGGTCCAGCCCTGCACGCCATAGACAAAGTAGCAGATGAAACCGGCCAGATGGAACATGGGCACCAGCGTAAAGTGGCTGAAGGTCTGGTCGAGGTACTGGGGTACCAGCCGCTCCTCATGGTCAAGGACGGACTTCAGGCCATCGATGTACATCTGGCAGGCGGTGAAGTAGTTCTTCTCGCTCAGCATCACACCCTTGCTGCGGCCGGTGGTGCCGGAAGTGAACATCAGCATCAGCAGACCCTCGTGGTCGATGCGGTTGACCATCTCAGCCTCAGGGGCAGCGGTCCAGGCATCCATGGGGCGGAGCCGAGCGCCGTAGAGTGCTTCCAGCTGGGCGCGGTAGCCGTAATCGATGCCATCATTGAAGATGAGATCCGGCTCCACCATGCCCAGCTCATACTCCAGCTCGGCCCAGGTCTTGCCCTGGTTCAGGGTCACGATAACAGCGCCTGCCATCATGGTGCCGAAAACGACCGCGCCGTACTCATAGTTGGTGCGGCTCAGGATGACGATCTTCTTGCCCTTGGGCTCGCCCAGCTCCTGCTGCAGGTAGCCGGTCGCTTTGCGGATATCCTGCACATACTGAGCGTAGGTCTTTTCCACCACCGTGTCCTTGCCCTCCACATAGCGGAACGCCACACGGTCAGCATACTTATTCTGCATCGCAGAGATCATATCAAAAACGGTCATCGGCATATTTGCCACGGTCACAACTTCGTTACAAGCCTTGTTTGCCATTATTTTACACTCCCTGTTTATTTTTGTTAAATTATTCCCTTTTGTTTCCGCCAAATGGAATCTTCTGGGCACTCTAGCCTAGAGTATACCGCATAGAGGGCTTAAATGCAAGATTTAATTGCACAAATATGCAACTTAAGCTTGCGGTCAATCTGTGCATCCGGATGTAAATCCTGCCTTTTGTTGCGGGCAGGCCGTGAGTGTGGTACACTTTTCCCGGTATCCGCCTACCGTGCTTTCTCCCTGCGTTTGATTGACAGCAAGGGCAAAAAGCATTATACTTATTATAAATATCTCTAATTTTTAACATGATGCGCCAAAAATCCGGCAATTCTGCCATCCCGGGGCGGGGTGCGGCGCAGAGGAGGACCTTTTTATGGAGGGAACCAAACGCCGTGCCGCAAATTCGCTGGGCATGTTCGATCTGCTCAAGGGTGTCGGCATGCTGACCATCGTCTTTGCCCACACCGGTGAGCTTTACCCCATGGGCGATGCCAGCCACATCAACCCGCTGACCTTTTGCATGTTCGCCTACCGCGAATCCCTGATGGCGGCCTTTTACATTGCCAGCGGCTACGGCTTCCGCAAGCGCTCCATCGGCAAGTGCATCGACCAGCAGTTCAAAACGCTGCTCAAGCCTTACATCTATACAGGCATTGCCACCACCGTGTTCCATTTTATCATCCATTACAGCCTGTTCGGCAGCCTGCACAACGCCACCTACGAGACCTACAAGGTGCTGGGCGGCTTTGCACTGGGCCTGCCCCACACGGCCACCTATTTCGGCCAGCTGTTCTTCTCCTGCGGCCCCATGTGGTATCTGCTCTCGCTGATGATCGCATGGGTCCTGCTGGATCTCATCCTGAATATCTTCCCGGAGCAGTACATAAACTGGGCGGTGCTGGGTACCATGCTGTTAGGCTGGGGCATCTGCATCACCTGGGAGGCTCCTTTTTGCATCGGCCAGGGCATGGTCACCGTTCCGGCTCTGTATGTGGGCTACCTTGCCAAGAAGTATAAGATCTTTGAACAGCCCCTCTCGCTCCGTCTGCGCGGCGGGATGATCGCGGCGGCGCTGGCTGTGGCCGCACTGGTGCTTCTTACCAAGAGCACCGACTGCGTCTCGATGGCCGAGTGGACCCTCGGCCCCGTGAGCATCCTGCTGGATGCCGTAACGGGCCTGGGCATCCTTTCCATCGTCATCTGGTTCCAGCGCAGGGTGGAGAACGTTGTCACCCACGCCATTCAGGCCATTGGCCGTCGTTCGCTGTTCATCTTCTGCGTCCACACCGTGGAGCTCACGGCCATTCCCTGGTATCTGATGCCCCAGAAGTTTGCGGCTCACCCGGTGCTGGGCATGGTGCTGCATTTCACCCTTTCGCTGGGCTCCACCCTGCTCATCTGCGAACTGCTGGTGCGCCGCCGGGACCTGAAGTTCTGGCTCGCCTCCCGCCGGGAGCAGAAGGCGGCGGAAGCGCCCCGCCGGCGCAGCGTCCGCACCGAAGCGCCTGAGCGTCATTTTGCGGCAAAACACTGATTTTTTGCAGAGGGTGCACCCTCTGCTGAAGTGAAATAATATTATGAGGAGAATCCGGTTATGAACAACGCAGCTCCTGAGAACACTGCGGCTCTGCAGGAAAAGATTGCCGAGCTGGAACAGCAGCTCAAGCTTTCGGACGAAGGTGCTTCCCATCTGGCAGAGCGCTGCCTTTCCCTGGAACAGAAGGTGCAGTCCTACCTTGCGGCACACCCCCAGCGCGAGATGCATACTGACTCGCCCACTCTGCTGCAGCCGCTGCTCTATTATGATGCAGGCTTCGGCTTTTCGGAAAAGGACACCCTGACCGCGCCCGACTGCACCACCGACGAGCTGACCGGTGCTGTGACCGCGACCTTTGAGCTGCCGGTGGCCGTGCAGGCCCTGCGGTTCGACCCGGGTGAGCTGCCCTGCTGCATCACCAACCTGATCTTTTCAGACGACCGCATCATCTGCGTGCCCACCAACGGCCTGAACCTTTCCGGTGGAAGCACCCTGTTCCTGGGCGACGATCCCAACTACCGGCTGGAGGGCACCACACACTACCCCGCCGGGATGAAGCTGGTGGTGAGCTATGGCTACTTCCCGCTGGAGACCCTGACGGACGAGCCTTTGTTCTGCGCCGTGCTGCAGGGCGTGCAGCAGCTCCAGCTGCGCAAGGACAGCGAAAAGCAGCATATCCAGCAGCTGGAGCAGAATGCCGCGGCCCAGCAGCAGACGGTGGCCGCCCTGCAGCAGGAGATCGCACAGCTGCACCAGAAAAACGCCGATTTGCAGGCCCGGAGCACTGCCTACGAGACCTCGCTGGAAAGCGTGTTTTCCAGTAAAAGCTGGAAGCTCACTGCTCCCATCCGCAGCCTGATGCGCCTGTTCCACCGTGGAAACTGAGAAGCGGAACGGAGGAACAGCCATGTACAACAATTACACCCCCCTGCAGCAGCGTCAGCTGGCCCTGCAGGAGTACAGCAACACCCAGAGCACCTATCTGCTGGTCTGCGCATCGGCCCGCAGCACGGCCCTGAAAGCCACCCTGACCGACCAGCTCCACCGCAAGTTCCGGCTGGTGGACCGGCTGGGCGGGGAGCTGACCGCAAGCGTGGACGGCGTGCTTCTGGCCGCTGAGGACGTGGAGCTGATGTCCACCGCCCTGATGTACTTTGCCAAAGCCCTGCAGGACGGTGCGGATTACGCCGTCTGCAATGCTGTGTTCGGCTTTGGCGGGGCGACTGCCCTCTATCAGAGCCAGCCGCTGCAGGCGCAGAACCGCTGCGCCGTGGTCAGCCGCACCCTGCTGGAGCGCTGCCGCGCCGCCGCCCATGACCCCGAAAATGTGCCTGAGCTGCTGGCGCTGGCCGCGCAGCTCTGCACTAAGCCCGCTCTCATCCCGCAGGCCCTGCTCCACTACGAGCGCGGTATCTGCGCCGAGGATGCGTTTTCGGCCCACGGCAAACGTGCCTTTATTATGAGCCATGTGCTGGATATGACCGGCGCACCCATCGTGCTGGTGAGTGCTGTGCCGGTGCTGCGCAGCATGGGGTATGAGGTACTTGTGCTGGGCCCCAGTGACGGCGGCTCCCTGCACCTCTTCCTGGATGCCGGGGCCTCGGTCATCACCCGGTCGTCCTGCCGCAATGTCTCCGATGCCTGGGGCATGGCTCTCTGTGCCGACTTCGTCATCGCCAACACAGTGGTCATGGCCCGGGCTGTCCGTGCCCTGAGCGGCACCGCCGTGCCGGTGCTGTGGTGGCTCCACGATGCCTTTGCAGGCTATCCCCACATTGCCCACCAGATCCCCACCCAGCTGGGAGAGAATGTCCGGGTCTACTCGGTGGGCAGCCACGCCGCCAACGCCATGCACGCCGTGCGGCCCGAGTTCGAGATCCGGCCGCTCATCTACGGCCTGCCCGATTACGCGGCAGAGAACTTTGTCCGCACCGATCTGGGCTATAACCACGGCCGCCCGCTGTTTGCCACGGTGGGCTCCTTTGAGCGCCGTAAGGGCCACGATATCTTCTGCAAGGCCATCCGCCTGCTGCCGCCCGAGGTACGGGAGAAGGCCTCCTTCCTCTTTGTGGGCCAGGCCGCTGACAAGGAGATGATGGACTCCGTCCGCGCCCTGACCGCAGACTACCCGGAAAACGTGTACTACTGCAAGCGGCTCACCCGTGACGAGATCAAGAGCCTGATGGAGCAGTGCACCGGTTTGGTCTGTGCTTCCCGCGATGATCCCATGCCCACCTTTGTCACCGAGGGTCTGATCTTCGGCAAGCCGTCCATCGTATCGGAGCACACCGGCACCGCCGGGCTCATCTCCGAGGGGCGGAACGGCTTCGTTTACCACAATGATGACCCGCAGCAGCTGGCTGTCCTGCTGGAGCACGCCATTGAACACCCGGAAGAGCTGGCCTCCATGCGGACAGAATGCCGTAAAATGTACGAGCAGTATTATTCCAAGGAGGCTTTTGAGCAGACGCTCCGGGCTGCTGTGGAAGATCTGACAGCGAAAAAGTAACACAAAACCTCTCCGTCATTGCTTCGCAATGCCACTTCTCCTCATAGGGGCAACAGCAACAACCGCCGCCAGTGGCGGATAAAGGGCGTTGCTGTTGGGGCCGCGGCCAGCAAGACACAAGTGTTGTTTCCAACACGAAGTGGATGCTGGGAGCCGCAACCCGGGCTTGGCGAACGAAGTAAGTCTGAGAGGTTCTTTTTTATCATATCACACAAAGTGACGAGAAAAATTTTGTTTCAGTTCACAAAAACAAGGTTCCGCTGTGTTATACTGCAAGCAGTATCGTGAAAGGAGCCTTGTCCCATGGAACAGACCAACACCCCCCAGCAGCCCTCCCGCAAAAAGGCGATCCTTTCTCTGCTGGTGCTGCTGGCGCTGACCTGTGTAGTGGTTTTCATCTTCAGCAGCCACTGGGCCGAGATCTCGACCGCGCTGGCCCAGCTCTCCTTCTGGCAGGTGCTGCTGGTGCTGGCCATCGGCCTGACATACCCCCTGCTTGAGGGAATCGTCTGCTGGCTCATCATCCGCTGCCGCCTGCCGGGCTTCACCCTGCGGCGCGGCATGGATGCCGCCTTTGTGGGCATCTTTGGCAACGTGGTCGGCCTGGGTGCCGGGGCTGTGCCCATGGAGTCCTACTATCTCTACCACTGCGGCCTGCCGCTGGGCCCCGGTGTGGGCCTGATGACCCTGCAATATGTATTCCACAAGACCACCGTTCTGCTCTATGCCACTGTGATGCTCCTGCTGCAGCACCGGTGGCTCGCCGCCAACACCTCCGGCGTGATGCACTATCTGCCCGCCGCCTACTGCGTGGTGGCGCTGGTCATCGTGACGCTGGTGCTGCTCTGTGTCTCGCCGCTGGTGCAGCGGCTGGCCCGCTGGGTCATGGGCTTTCTGCCCAAAACGGAACCATGGCAGACCCGCCGGGAAAAGTGGCTGGAGCAGCTGGACACCCTGGCCACCGAGAGCCGCCTCCTGCTGGCCGACAAGGGCCGCTGCGCCCGCATCCTTGCCGTGCAGACCCTCAAGCTGTTTCTGATGTTCACCCTGCCGTGGTTCTGCATCCGGTTCATGGGGCTTTCCTGCGGGCTGAGCTTCTGGCAGGTACAGCTGCTCACCAGCCTGATGCTCTTTCTTTCCAACGCCCTGCCCAATGTGGCAGGCATGGGCTCCATTGAAACAGCCTTTCTGCTGGTGTTCAGCAGCTTTATGACCAGCGGCGAAGCCATGAGCACCCTGATGCTCTTCCGCATCGCAAGCTACTATTTTGTGTTTGCCGCCAGCGCCGCAGGCACCTTTGCGGCGCAGAAGCATCTGGAGAACAGTTGACATCCTGCGCATTCCGGCACTATAATGAAAGCGTACTCTTTGAAGATCTCTGGCCGCCCAGCTGTGCGGCCCACCAAAGGAGAACGCCTTATGGAAAACAAAAGTCTCCGTTTTTATGCCATCATGGCCCTCTGGGTCGTGTTGTTCGTGCTGTTATTCGTTTCCAACCGCCGCGTTGACCTGAAAACCGACATCAATAAAAGCACTTCCGTCTCCGTCAGCGTGGAGGATACCGTCAGCCTGAGCCCCTCTGTGGTCACCACCCGTGCCTATTCTGCGGGCGATGATACTTATCAGGCTTTTTTCAGGATTCTGCAGAACGCGAGCTGCTACCAAAAGTTCAACCAGAATGTCCGCTCCTACTCCCACGACTACGAAGCGCATTCCATCACCCTGCGCTTTGCAGACGATGCCAGCCAGAATCTGCTTTTCACCGTCTATTCGGACGGGGTCTGCCAGGTAAACGGAAAATTCGTCTTCCTCCGCTCCCCCGATGGAAACGCGGAGGCGATCTACCAGCTGCTGCGGGATGCGGTGGTGTAAAGAATGTCGTCCGCTCCCCGGGATGCGGCTGATCAACGACCGGGACAAAACAAAAATCGGGGCACTCAGGTGGTCAAGCTGAGTGTCCCGTTTTTGTTTTCATTTGCGCACAGTGCCGTACCAGAGCCCTGTGTGCCGCGCAGCGGATGCAGAGCAAACCAGAATGCTGCATCCTGCCAAGAAAAAGAGAGTATGGAATGGAGGAATGGAACGGAGCGCTTGCAGACGCTCCGTTTTTTGGTGCATCGTGGTTAGAGTTAGCTAACCTCCGCTGCGAGAACAGAATACCATAGATGGTTAGTCTTGTCAACCCTCAATTTGCATTTTTTCCCGAAAAAGGTGTGTATCGCCGGGGTTTTAGCTTTTTTTCTACATTCTGCCCAAAGAATCCCCCTTGCTTTGGAAGAAAACCCACTTGTTTTCTATTGCTTTTTAAAGTGGTTCTTGTTATTATAGTAACGCAAGATTTTGTGGGCAGGTTTTCATTTTTGTCTACACCTTGT
>OLXF01000760.1_pt1 | contig 13348 bp, 8 predicted proteins | sample 1673471 | NCBI WGS metagenome assembly OLXF01 (sample SAMEA103958113, study PRJEB25191) | human gut metagenome
TTTTCTCAAAAAATTTGATTGACTGCGGATTTGAAATGCGCAGATGAACGCGCATGGATTGAGAGCGTTTGATATTCAATGGACTGTTTCTTTTTTTGCAGTAATACGCAGTTTTGGAAGATGTCCTGATAAAAAAAGAGGGCTCATGATACGTACCCGTACGGGAAAAACGGGAAGGCCGTGGCGGCATTGCTCCGGAGCGGCTGTTGATTCTGCCGGGGCTGCGGGCATAACCGGATGTTTGTGACGGTTTCGTTTCCGGCCGCATCTTGTTTGAGGAAGCCATTCCGCTCATGGTACCGGTACATGAGAATTGATGTGGTAACGGATACGTATGAACCTGATGTAAATGGAGTGGCCCTGACGCTGGGGCGTCTGGTCGGCGGCCTCCGGATGCGCGGGCATCTGGTGCATGTGATGAGGGCTTCTGAACGGAACGGCTCTTTCAACCCTGGGGAGACGGCTATGCCGTCCCTTCCCCTCCCCATGTACCATGAGGTGAAGATAGGGCTGCCTTCTGCAGACAGGTTCCGCGCCAGATGGATGAAAAAAAGGCCGGATGTGGTATACGTGGCTACGGAAAGCCCCATGGGAGCGTCTGCCGTGAAGGCCGCCCGTACGCTGGAGGTTCCCGTGGTGATGGGATTCCATACCAATTTCCACCAGTATATGAAGGATTACCATTTCTCCAGACTGGAAACGGCCGCCGTGAATTACCTGCGCAAACTCCACAACAGGGCAGGGATGACAGTGGTTCCCACGGAGGAAATGCGCCGTACGCTGGAAGGGCTGGGGTTTGAACGCCTTTCCGTCATGGGGCGCGGAGTGGATGCCGTCCTGTTTGATCCCGCCAGGAGGGATGCTTCCCTGCGCCAGTCATGGGGCGTCTGGCGGGATGAAGTGGTATTTGGCGTCGTGGGGCGTCTGGCGCGGGAAAAGAACCTGGTGGCGGCCCTGGGGCTGTACACGCGCTTGCAGAGGGAGTTTCCGGATTGCGGCATGAAAATGGTGGTGGTAGGGGACGGCCCCATGATGAACAGCCTGCGCAGTGAGTTTCCTGATGCCGTTTTTTGCGGAATGCGCCGTGGGGAAGACCTGGCGCGCCATTATGCCGCCATGGACGTTTTACTGTTCGCCAGTGAGACGGAAACTTTCGGGAACGTTTTGCTGGAAGGCATGGCCAGTGGTTTGGCTACGGTCAGCTACCGGTATGCCGCTTCCGCGGATGTGGTGCTGGACGGCATCAACGGCCTTCAGGCGGAGAAAGGGGATGAAGAGGGGTTTTATTCCGCCATGCGCCGTCTGCTGGAAGACGGGGAGATGATTCGGAGGCTTGGGAAACAGGCCCGCAGGACGGTGAATTCCAGAACTTGGGATTCCATCCATGACAGGTTTGAAGAACTGCTGGCTTCCGTGGCCCGGGAGGAAAACGGGACCGGCTGCGCCCGCCCCCCGCGGGATGCCGTGCTGGAATGCCGCACGGTTTTTTTGTCGGACCTTCATCTGGGAACGAAAGACTGCAAGGCGGACGAATGCCGGAAATTTCTGAAACATGTCCGGGCTGGAAAAATTGTGCTGGTGGGGGATATTGTGGATGCCTGGGCTTTGTCCCGCGGCAGCCGCTGGCGGCGGAGGCATACGCGCTTTGTCCGCACCTTGTTGAGAAAGATGGAACAGGAGGATGTGGAAGTCCTGTACCTGCGCGGAAACCACGATGATATTCTGGAAAAATTCCTGCCTTTTCATCTGGGCGGTTTGAAAATTGCCAGGGAGTACGTGCACCAGGCTGCGGATGGAAGACGCTACCTGTGCGTGCATGGAGACGGTTTTGACGCCATTTCCACCAATCACCGGTGGCTGGCGATGCTCGGCTCTCTGGGTTATGACGTTTTGCTGATGGTCAACAGGTTTTACAACAAATACCGCGCCTGGCGGGGCAGGGAATATTATTCCGTTTCCCGCGCCATCAAGGGCCGCGTGAAATCCGCCGTCAATTTTATCGGAAAATATGAGGAACAGCTTCAACGCCTGGCGGTAAAGAGGCAGTGTGACGGCATCATCGCCGGGCATGTGCATCATCCGGCGGATACCATGGTGGGAAAGGTGAGGTATCTGAATTGCGGGGACTGGGTGGAAACCATGAGCGCAGTGCTGGAATACGGCGACGGCCGTATGGAAACGGTGCTTTACAAGGATTTTATGAAGCGCCTGGCATATGGCAAATGCGGAACCATGGAGGACGCGGAAACTTCTCCCGGCACGGGGGATTCATGACGGAACGGCCTTTATCCGGTTCCCCCGGAAGTGGGACAAAATGACTTTGTGTGACATTTTGTCTCTTTTCTGGTGTGACATTATGTCCCGTTTCCTTTTGTCGGGAAAATAGAGGAATGAAAGGAAAAACAGCATAATATGATTATAATATGACATTTGCGTTTATTTTTCAGTATGCCTTGCCAGGTTGGCATGCCATTTGCAACAGAAGAGGCAAGAATATGAGTTTGCCTGCATGATGCTTCAGGTCATGAGGAAATCAAATCTCAACGAAATCCATTCAAAACAATCTAAAATAACGATATGGCTAAAATATTAGGAATCGACCTTGGCACGACCAACTCGTGCATGGCTGTGATGGAAGGCGGTCAGGGTACCGTACTTGAAAACAGCGAAGGTGCGCGCACCACTCCCTCCATTGTTGCTTTCACCAAAAGCGGTGAACGCCTCGTGGGGCAGGCCGCCAAACGTCAGGCGGTAACCAACCCGAAAAACACCGTGTTTTCCTCCAAGCGCCTCATCGGCCGCAAGTACAGCGAACTGACGGAAGAAGATAAAAAGGTGCCGTACGAAATTGTGGAAGCTCCCAACGGAGATGCCTACATCCGCGTGGATGTGGGCGGTGAAAAGAAGACCTTTTCCCCCCAGGAAATCGCTTCCATGGTGCTGGCCAAGCTGAAAGCCGATGCGGAATCCAAACTTGGCGAAACGATTACGGAGGCCGTGATTACCGTCCCCGCCTATTTCAATGACGCCCAGCGCAACGCGACCAAGGCCGCCGGTGAAATCGCAGGCCTTAAAGTGCGCCGCATTATCAATGAACCGACGGCGGCGGCCCTGGCCTACGGCTTGGACAAAAAGTCCAATGAAAACATTGCCGTATATGACCTCGGCGGCGGCACCTTTGATATTTCCGTGCTGGAAATCGGCGACGGAGTGTTTGAGGTGAAGGCTTCCGACGGTGACACCCACTTGGGCGGCGATGACTGGGACAACGCAATCATCAACTGGATTATAGGCGAGTTCAAGAAAGACTCCGGCATGGATCTTTCCAACCAGCCTGACGCCATTCAGCGCATCAAGGAAGAAGCGGAAAAGGCCAAGATCGCCCTTTCCTCCACCCAGAGCTATGACATCAGCCTGCCGTTCATCACGGCGGACGCTTCCGGCCCCAAGCATATCCAGCTGACGCTGAGCCGTCCCAAGCTGGAACAGCTCACGGAAGACCTGCTGGACCGCACCCGCAAGCCTGTGCTGGACTGCATTGCCGCGTCCGGGTTGAAAACCGGAGACATTGACGAGCTGGTGCTGGTGGGCGGCATGACCCGTATGCCCGCCGTGCAGGAAATGGCCCATACGCTGGCCGGCAAGGAACCCCACAAGGGCGTGAATCCGGATGAAGTGGTGGCCCTGGGCGCCGCTATTCAGGGCGGCGTGCTTCAGGGGGACGTGAATGACGTGCTTCTGCTGGACGTGACTCCTCTGACCTTGTCCATTGAAACGATGGGCGGCATCGCCACTCCGATGATCGAACGCAACACGACCATCCCGGTGCGCAAGAGCCAGGTGTTCTCCACCGCCGCTGACAACCAGCCCGCCGTGGATATCCGCATTTGCCAGGGCGAACGCAAGATGTTTGAGGATAACAAGCTCCTCGGCAACTTCAAGCTGGACGGCATTTCCCCCGCTCCGCGCGGCGTGCCGCAGATTGAAGTGACCTTTGACATTGACGCCAACGGCATTCTGCATGTATCCGCCAAAGACAAGGGCACCGGCAAGGAGCAGAAAATTTCCATTCAGGGCTCCAGCGGCCTTTCCAAGGATGAAATTGAACGCGCCAAGCGCGATGCGGAAGCCCACGCGGAAGAAGACAAGAAACGCGCTGAGGAAATTGACACCATCAACCAGGCTGACTCCCTCTGCTTCTCCGTGGAGCGCCAGCTTAAGGATATGGGGGACAAGCTGCCCGCAGACCTCAAGCGTGAAATAGAAGACAAGGTAACGCGTCTCAAGGAAGCCGTCTCCAAGAAGGACATCACGGCGATCAAGGCTGGCAAAGAAGACCTGGAATCCCGTCTGGAAGCCCTGTACAAGGCGGCGGAAGCCGCCCAGCAGTCCGCCGGGGCCGCCGGCCCCATGCCGGGCGCCCCTGCCGAAGAAGAACCTTCCGACGGTCCCCGCAAGGCGAAAGGCCGCGTGGTGGACGCTGAAATCGTGGACGACGATAAATAAGCAACCCTCTTCCCGCCGGAGTGGGAAGCAATTCCTCCTCCGGCGGAACATTACATCCCGTATTACTCATCTACAACAACATCAAAAAACATACTATGGCAAACATCAAACCCCTAGGACAACGTGTGCTGGTCAAGCGCATTGAAGCTGAAACCAAGACGGCCGGCGGCCTGTTCCTGCCGGACACCGCCAAGGAAAAACCCCAGGAAGCCGAAGTGATCTCCGTAGGCACCGGCGGACGCGATGAAAAAGGCGCCCTGATTGAATTTACCGTGAAGCCCGGAGACCGCGTGCTTATTTCCAAGTACGGCGGCACGGAAATCAAACTGGACGGGGAAGACTACCTTATCCTGTCTGAAAACGATATTCTGGCCATCATCGGCTAAATGGCACTACACACACATTCAACATTATTTTAAATATTTAACATTATGGCTAAACAAATCCAATTTGACGAAACCGCCCGCCAGGCTCTGCTCCGCGGCGTGGAACAGATTGCCAAGGCTGTCAAGAGCACGCTGGGCCCTGCCGGCCGCAACGTAGTGATTGACAAAAAATTCGGTTCCCCCCTCATCACCAAGGACGGCGTAACCGTGGCCAAGGAAATTGAACTGGAAGACCCGTTTGAAAACATGGGCGCCCAGCTTGTCCGGGAAGTATCTTCCAAAACCAATGACGTGGCCGGCGACGGCACCACTACCGCTACCGTGCTGGCTGAAAGCATTTACCGCGAAGGCCTGCGCAATGTTACTGCCGGGGCCAACCCCATCTCCCTCCAGAGGGGCATCATGAAGGCTGCGGATTCCGTTGTGGAAGAACTCAAGAAGATCAGCAAGCCTGTCGACTCCAGCAAGGAAGTGGCCCAGGTCGCTACCGTCTCCGCCAACTGGGACGCTGAAATCGGCAACATCATCGCGGAAGCCATGGACAAGGTGGGCAAGGACGGCACCATCACCGTGGAAGAAGCCAAGGGCATTGAAACTACGCTGGACGTGGTGGAAGGCATGCAGTTTGACAAGGGATACCTGTCCCCCTACTTCGTGACTAACGCGGAAACGATGGAAGCGGTGCTGGAAAACCCCTACATCCTCATCCACGAAAAGAAAATCAACAACCTGAAGGACTTCCTTCCGCTGCTTGAAAAAGTGGCCAAGAGCGGCCGGCCCTTCCTGGTAATTGCGGAAGACATTGAAGGCGAAGCCCTCGCCACCCTGGTAGTCAACCGTCTGCGCGGCGTGCTGAACATCTGCGCGGTCAAGGCTCCCGGCTTCGGCGACCGCCGCAAGGCCATGATGGAAGACATCGCCATCCTTACCGGCGGCAAGTGCATCACGGAAGACCTGGGCATCAAGCTGGAAAACGTGGGCATTGAAGACCTCGGCCAGGCCAAGCGCGTGGTTGTTTCCAAGGATGAAACCGTTATCGTGGAAGGTTCCGGCAAATCTTCCGATATTGAAGCCCGCATTTCCCAGATTCGCCGCCAGATCAAGGACACCACGTCCGATTACGACCGCGAAAAACTCCAGGAACGCCTGGCCAAGCTGGCCGGCGGCGTGGCCGTCATCCACGTGGGTGCCGCTACGGAAACGGAAATGAAGGAAAAGAAGGCCCGTGTGGACGACGCCCTGCACGCTACCCGCGCTGCGGTGGAAGAAGGCATCGTTCCCGGCGGCGGCGTGGCGCTGATTCGCGCCCAGAAAGCCATTGACACCCTCAAACTGGAAGGTGATGAAGCAACTGGCGCCCAGATCGTTTATCGCGCTGTGGAAGCCCCGCTCCGCCAGCTGGCCTGCAATGCCGGCCGCGAAGGGGCCCTCATCGTCGCCAACGTGAAAGGCATGAAGAATACTGCCGAAGGTTACAATGTGGCCACGGACAAGTATGAAGACCTGCTTTCCGCCGGCGTGGTGGATCCGACCAAGGTGACCCGTTCCGCTCTGCAGAATGCGGCCTCCATCGCCGGCCTGCTGCTTACCACGGAATGCGTCATTGCCGACAAGCCCGAGAAGAAGAGCTGCAGCTGCGGCTCCGGAGCTTCCGACATGGGCGGCATGGGAGGAATGGGCGGCATGGGCATGATGTAAGCCCCGTCCGTTTCTTCGAGACCAAGGCAATCGGCTTCAAGGCTCCCCGGTTTTTCCGGGGAGCCTTTTTTAATATGCTTCATCAGGAGCCGGTTTCGGGAAAAAAGCTGCACAGGATGTTCAGAGTTTAGAAAAATATTGAATGATTATAGAACATATTTGTCTAATCATAACATGAAAAAGCTGCATAAGAACATATTGTTTGCGGCGGCGGTACTGGTCATGCCTTCTGCCCTGGCCGATATCCCGGAGTCTTCCGTTCCGGCTGCCGCTGTTTCCAGTATCAAGGGTGCTTATCCGAACGCCGGTCCCATTGAATGGGACTCTGAAATGCATGGCATGGAAAGGATCTACGAAGCCGAATTTAGAATTAACGGATTCCAGTTTGACGTGAAGATTGCTCCTGATGGGAAAATTGTGAGGATTAAGGAAGAAATAGCTGCTTCCTCTCTTCCGGAAGCCGTCCGTGCGTCCGTTTTGAAGCGTTATCCGGGATGCCGGATTAAGGAAGCGGAAAAAATTACTGAAGGAGAACTTGTCCGTTACAAGGTGGAAGTTGCGGACAGCCGTGACGATTATGATGTGCTGATTGCCCCTGACGGAAATATCCTTCATGTGGACCGTTAGGCTTTTTGTTTTTTACATTTAATGAAAGCGGGAGGAGGGCGGATGAATCCGCTCTCCTCCTTTTTTGAGGACCGGAAGCAGGGGCGTATGGGAAAATGTGACGGAATGTTCACGTTTTAAAACGGGCGTGCGGGAGCGGCCTCCTGTAATAGAGGGCCGTTTACTACGCATATGGACCCGATCTATTACTTTATCATAGGACTGATACTGGTGTTATCCTGCTTCGACCTCGTTGTCGGAGTTTCCAATGACGCCGCCAACTTTTTGAACTCCGCCGTCGGTTCCAAGGCCGCTCCGCGCAGGACGATTGTGCTGGTGGCCGCTTTGGGTATCATCATCGGCTCGCTGTTCTCCAGCGGCATGATGGAAATCGCCAGAAGCGGCGTATTCATGCCGGCCCGGTTTTCCTTCCATGACATCATGTTGATCTTTCTGGCGGTCATGTTGACGGATGTTATACTGCTGGACGTTTTCAACACGTTCGGCCTTCCCACTTCCACCACGGTTTCCATTGTTTTTGAACTGCTGGGCGGAGCCGTGGCCGCAGCTCTCTTTAAAATTTGGTCCGGGGAACCGGGAGTCGCTCAGGAATTGTCCAGCTACATCAATTCCTCCAAAGCTCTGGCGATCATCTCCGGCATTTTTTCCTCCGTTTTTATCGCTTTCATTTGCGGGATAACGGTTATGTGGATTTCCCGCCTCATCTTCTCCTTCAACTATCAAAAATCCTTCAAATACCTGGGCGCCGTCTGGTGCGGCGTGGCCCTGACGGCTATCACCTACTTCGCCATTTTCAAGGGGCTGAAGGGAAGCACGCTGGTCACCAAGGATATGATCCGCCACCTGGACGCCCATATCTGGCTGTACGTTTGCTGCAGCCTGGCATTCTGGACCGTCCTGATGGCCGTGCTCCAGAATCTTTGCAAAGTCAATATCCTGAAAGTATCCGTTCTCGCGGGCACCATGGCCCTGGCCCTTTCCTTTGCCGGGAATGACCTGGTCAACTTCATCGGCGTTTTCATGGCGGGGCAGTCTTCTATGGAAATTGCGGCCGCCGCAGCAGCGCAGGGGGCGGACCTTACCACTCTGTCCATGGGCGGTCTGATGGCCCCCGTCACGGCGGATTGGCGTTACCTGCTGGGGGCGGGCGTCATCATGGTGCTGGCTCTCATGTTCTCCAAAAAGGCGCAAACCGTTACGGATACGGAAGTCAATCTGGCGAGGCAGGGCGGGGGAGTAGAGCGGTTCGGCTCCGTCCCCCCGGCCCGCATGGCGGTGCGCTATGCCCTGAATGCTTCCCGCGCAGTGGAAAAAATCATGCCCTCCTGCGTCGGGAGATTTATTGAAAAACGCTTCCGGCCTGTGCCGGAAGGGCCGGATAACGGTGCATCTTTCGACCTCATTCGCGCTTCCGTGAATTTGACGGTGGCTGCCCTGCTGATTTCTTTGGCCACGTCCCTTCGGCTTCCCCTTTCCACCACGTATGTGACGTTCATGGTGGCGATGGGTTCCTCCCTGGCGGACAAGGCCTGGGGGCGGGACAGCGCCGTGTATCGCATCACCGGAGTGATTACGGTGATTTCAGGGTGGTTCTTTACGGCCTTTGCCGCGTTTTCCATGTGCTTCATTGTGGCGGCCTGCATCCTTTATGGCGCTCTCTTCGGCATCATCGCCATGTGTTCTCTGGCGGCTTTCCTGCTTCTGAAAAGTTCCAGGCTCCATCGTAAAAGAACCCAGGCTGCAGCTCAGGCGCAGGCCGCCAATTACCGGGACCCGGCTGCCGCCGCACGCTACAATGAGGAAATTATTGAACTGATGAAGCGCATGGCGGAAATCTATGAAATGAATCTGGAGGCCCTGAACGTGGAGGACCGGAAGCGTCTGAAAAAACTCCGGAAAGAAGCTCGCGGCATCCGCCGTTCCCTGAGCGATAAAATGGCGATGGAAGTTATGCCCGTCGTCCGTGAACTCCCGGACAAAGAGGCCGACCGAGGCAAGCGCTATGTGCAGATGGTGGAATACGCTACCTCCGTCTTTGAATCCCTCTCCAACATTACTACGGCCAGCCATGCCTATATAGACAACAACCATGAAGGGCTGGATTTGGAAAGGATAGAGCTTCTGCGGGGAATGAACAGCCGTGTTTCTTCCCTCTACCCCCGTTTCCGGGAAATGATGGAAAGCAATGACTATACCGGGCTGGACGAATGCCTGGCAGGCATGGACGCCCTGGATGAGGAATTTGCGGAAGCCGTCAAACAGCAGATTATTCTGCGTCCGGAAGACGCCTCCGATATGCGACGGGCGCTTCTCTATCTCAACCTCCTTAATGAAACCCGGGCGATGATCCGCAAAGTGCTTCTTCTTGCTAAAATCCAGAGGAAATTTGTTCTTGGCTGGTAGCCTCTCCCTGTAATTCATGTCCGTGCCGGCGGCGAATGCTTCCGGCACGGACGTATTGCCCGGACTGTTCCCGTATTGGGAGAGGCTGCCAGGTCTTTTTTATTCACACGGAACAAGGCTTCTTTGCGGATAAATCATGTCTTCTGCCTGTGGGACAATGTCTTGAAAGGCCGTTTCCGGGCGTTGCCATGTATGTTGCCGTCTCAAGAAAACAAAAACGCAAGCTTTGATAGACAATAACTTGCGGAACAAACTGGTACGGGCGATGGGAATCGAACCCACGTCTCAAGCTTGGGAAGCTCGCGTCCTACCATTGAACGACGCCCGCATGAAATGCGGATGCCTATTTAGCGGCAGAAGGCCCGGATGTCAAGACCACAGAAAAAACGTATCCTCTTTTTTTGTTATTTTGACGCAGTAATGAAAAAAAACTTGTCTTATCCCGTGATTTGAACATAATGCGTTCGTTGCGCGGGTATAGCTTAATGGTAAAGCTCCAGCCTTCCAAGCTGATTATACGGGTTCGATTCCCGTTACCCGCTCCATTTTTTTATTAAATTCACCTGATAAATACTTCCTTTATGAAAGCCAGGTTCGTGACAAAGGCGGCGCTTAGTGCGCTGACACTTGCGTTTGCGGGTACCCTTCCCGGTATGGCTCAGCAAACTGCTTCTCCGGCAGCCGCTCCGGCTGCTGATTCGGTTAAAGCCTCCGCTGTTGAAAGGGCTTTTATGAAGAAAATGGCAGATATTGTTCAGGCCGGATTGAAGGCCGGTGCTCTGGATATGAAAGCAGTGTCCGGAGTTTTGAACGATGCCGCTAAGGCTGGTGTATCCGATCATGTGATGGGTGCGATGGTATCCATGGCTGCGGGTGCCTTCCCGTCCAACGCTCCTGCCGTTGCTTCCGCCGCTGTCCGGAGCTACGGGCCCGGGGTGAAGGAAGAACAGGTGCGCAATGTGATCGCTTCCGCTGTTTCCTCCCAGCCTCATCCGTATGCATCCGTGGCTCCCATTTCGGAAGCGGTTGAAAAAGCTTTGGGCAATTCTCCGGTAGCCGGTACTGTTCCTTCCATTGCTGTGGCCGTGGCTGCCCAGACTCCTGATAACCCCCTCTCAGGGGTAACTGTCCAGGAACATGGCCTGGTAAAGCCTGTTGAAGATGTTGCCGAGGGCTCCCTGGTTCTGCCGGGCGGTCTTCCTGTGGGCGGCACGCCCACCAGCCCTGCTCCCGTGTCCAATCCTGCTGGCAATTAACCTGATTCTTATTTAATAAATAGCATGAAGAGTCTTTTTTATCTCTCCCTGGTGGCCGCCGGCATGTTTGCCGTCCATGCCCACGGGCAGTCTCTGTACACGCTGGCGGGTCCGGTGGGTCTGGAAGAGTCCCTTCCTCTCAAGTGGTTCTTCAACCTGGCGGGAGGGTATGACGACAATGTCAACGCCTCCAATTATAACAAGCAGGAATCCGCGTTCATCAGTACGGACATAGGGTGCTCCCTGGCCAACTACGATGCCGTGACCCAGTATTCTTTCTCCGCCAAGCTGGGGGGTATTTTTTACCTGAAAGACCTTGATGGCGGAACGAATGAAGCCCTTTCCAATTCCACGCTGTCCGCCAAACTTTCCCATAGTTTTGACCAGACGTTGCGTTATAACGGCAGCGTCTCCTTCGCATGGCAGCCGGAACCCAACTATTCCAACGGTATTGCCAATGCCCGCCGGGACGGCGACTACATTTACGTGTATGTTTCCAGTTCCGTGAGCAAGGCGTGGACTTCCCGCTATTCCACGACGCTGGGCGCCAATTTCTCCATGATCGACTATCAGGAGGATTCCGCCAAGACGGATAACCGCGATTATGTTGGCATGAATTTCACCAACCGGTACAAATGGACGGAACGTCTGGCTGTTTCCCTGGGCTGGACGGGATCCTACTGTAATCGCGAATACGGCAATAACGAATTTTCCAACTTCGTCATGGCCGGCGCTGAATACGCGGTGAGCGAAAATACCTCCGCCACGCTGCGCGTAGGTCCGCAGTTCAAGTATGTCGAGAATTACGGAACAAAAACCTATCCTTCCGCGGAATTCGGCTTAAACCACCGCTTGAGCGACCGGTTCATGCTCGGAACGTTCGTCCGTTATTCCAACGAAGCGGTGAATACCTACATTCCTTACAACGGCGCCAGCTATTATTCCAATGAAACATGGCGTTTCGGGGTACACAGCACGCTGAAGCTGACGCACCGCGTCAGTCTGAATTGCGGAGTAAACCTGGTTGCCAGCGATTATACGCGTCCGAGTTCCATCAGCAACAGTGACACGTCCAACCTGACTTTCAATGCTACCGCCGGTATCAAGCTTCTGCTGACGAATGCCTTGGCCCTTACGGCCCAATATTCTTACACGAACGGTTCCTACAGCGGCTATAACTACCCGATGCCCTCCTACAACCGCAATGTGTTCTCCTTCGGCATGAATTACAGCTTCTAAGTCTTGACTGACCATTAATGCCTTTACTCCTCTAATTGCGAATTTTCATTCACAATTAGAGGAGTTTTTATCTTACTGCCTTACTATATTTCATGAGTGCCCAGGATCAGCAGAACAGTGATCGCATCGTACGCAATATTGATTATTTGCAGGTTTTAAAAAATCGCTGGAAGGAAGTCTTTCTTGTCTTCCTTCTGGTGCTGGTCATTTCCGTTGTAGTGACTTTCCTGATGCCGCCTTCCTACCGGGCGACCAGCCAGTTTCAGATTAAACTGCCCAAGCCTGTGATGGATATCGGCAGAGGGGGGGACGTAGTTGCCACTTCCAACGTGACGGCCAACTACATTCCCATGCAGTATTCCGTGCTGACTTCCGCCGAAGTGCTTAAAGTGGTATCCAGAAAACTGAACCTTGCCGCGGAATGGGGGATGACGGATGAAATGGCGGCGACTAATCTGGCCGACATGATCAAGGTGGCCCCCGTGCGCGCCACGGACCTTGTGGACGTCATTGTTTCCGGTCCGGACCCCAAACTGGTGCAGAATATCGCCAAGGCGGTGCCTGAGGCGTACAAGCAGGACCGTGAAATGCGCGAAAACCGTCTGGTGGAAACCGCCATCAAGAGCCTGAAGGATGTCCTTCGGGAACAGGAGGATGCCGTCAATGAAAAAATGATGGCTCTCAAAAAGCTGATTGCGGAGAGTTCCTACCTGCCCACGTCCTGGAGGAACGGTGAACATCGCAGCACCCTGACGGCCGGCATGGAAGAAGAGGAATTCCGGAATGCCAAGGCGCAGGCCATGGATTTTGAAAGGAGGGAAAAAGAACTGGCTTCCTATGTGCAGGAATTGCAGCGTCTGCGACTAGTCCCAAGATTGAAAATTGCGTGAATGAGGTTGCAATTGATGTGAAAGCCGGAAACCCACTGCCGGTAGGAGGCATTGTTGGCACGGCGAGCGGAACAGGCTATATTCGCAACTGTGAAAACCATGGGAATTTGAGCGGTGTAATAACCGCCGGGGGTATTGTCGGCACAACAATAAATTCCACTAAGCCGACCAAGGTGAGCATCGAAAATTGTGTAAACAGCGGTGCAATTCATGCAACCGGAGGAGCGGCAGGAGGAATCACGGCAACGTATAGCTATGATGGCAAGGAAAACGGTTTATACCTCTGCAGAAACACCGGGAATGTCACATCAGTCAGCGGAAACGCAGGTGGAATTGCCGCACA
>OLXF01000773.1_pt1 | contig 13167 bp, 10 predicted proteins | sample 1673471 | NCBI WGS metagenome assembly OLXF01 (sample SAMEA103958113, study PRJEB25191) | human gut metagenome
TGCCGTTCAGGGTCACCTTGTGGTCGGTGCCCATATAACGCTTGATGGAAGCCACCGTGTTCTCAGGGTTGGTGATGGCCTGGCGCTTTGCGACCTGACCCACCAGACGGTCGCCGGTCTTGGTGAAGCCGACAACAGACGGGGTGGTACGTGCACCCTCAGAGTTAGCGATAACAACGGGCTCGCCGCCCTCCATAACAGCCACGCAGCTGTTGGTAGTACCAAGGTCGATACCAATGATCTTACTCATAATGAAAGCTCCTCTCAAATTCAGAACGTTTTTTGTTTATGTGATGCTCAAATGTTACCAAGCGGATGTTATATTTGAAAACCCTTGCGGGGTCTTGCAAAATCACTCTGCCACAACAACGGTGGCATGGCGGACAATCTTATCGCCCAGCTTGTAGCCCTTCTGGTAAACCGTGATCACGGTGCCGCTCTCCTGCCCATCGGGGGCGGGGATCTGCTGCACGGCATTCATAAAGTTGGGGTCAAAGGGCTTGCCCAGCGCCTCGATCTCCTCCACATGGAGGGCGTTCAGCGCCTTGGCGGCTTTGTCCAGCGTCATGGTCACGCCCTTCTTGTAATTCTCGTCGGTGGTGGGGGCGTTGGCCGCCATATCCAGCGTATCCAGAATGGGGATGATCTGGTTCACGGCAAAGGACACACCGTCGTTGAACTTCTGGTCAGCCTCACGGGTGGAGCGCTTGCGGTAATTCTCATACTCGGCGGCCATCCGCAGCAGCTGATCCTTGGCCTGATTGGCATTCTTCTCAGCCGCGTCCAGCTTTGCCTTCACGGCCTCCAGCTCCCGGGCCTTCTTGTTGAAGAAGCCATCCTTTTTCTTGGGGTCTGCCGCTTCAGCGTTCGTCTCGGGAGCCGCTGCCTGCTCAGGTGCAGTTTCCGGGGCGGCCTGCTCGGCGGTGTTGGGCTCCACGGCAGGTTCTTCTGCCTGCGGGGTCTTTTTTGTTTCTTCGCTCATTCCAGGTCCTCCTTATAGATCACAGTCCGCCGGGGTGCGGCTGCCTGCGGGGTATCTTTTCGTTTGCCGCTCATTCCTTCGCCAAGCTGATCGGCAAAGGTGTGGAGCAGCGGCATCAGCTTCTGGAAGGGCATCCGGGTGGGGCCGATGAGGGCCACGGAGCCCCAGAGGCCTCCGCCCACCAGATACCGGTCACTCACGATGCACAGGCCGGGGATCTGAGGTTCCAGATCCTCGCCCAGCAGGATGCTTTCGCTCTGCTCTGCCGGGGGTGCAATGAGGGCGGCGGCCTGCTCTTCGTCGTTCAGCAGGCTCAGGATGCTGCCCACCTTGCCGTCCAGCTGGGGCCAGTCCAGCAGGTACTGCTCACCACCCAGATACACATGGGGCTGGGTGGAATCCTGCAGGATGGCGGCGGCGGCGCTGATCACCGGCACCAGCTCCGGGCTGATCTGGCTGCACAGCTCTGCAAGGAGCCGGGGCGACAGATCAACAGGAGCCACAAAGGTCAGGTTCCGGTTGAGCAGGGCGGCAAGCGCCGCTGCATTTTCCCGGGAAAGACCGGTGCGGACCCGCGCCACACGGGTGCGGACATAACCGGCAGTGGTCACAGCCAGCACCGCTGCGGCGCTGCGACCCACCTGCACCACCTCGTAGTGGGCGATGCAGAGATCCTCAGCACAGGGGGTGCTGACGGCGGCGGTGCAGCCGCTGATGGCGGCCAGCGCCTTAGCGGCACCCTGTGCCAGCTTTTCCGGCTCGTGGTCAAGGCTTGCAAACACCGCGTCCACACGGGCGCGGGTCACACGGTCCAGCGGCTGGTCATCGGTGAGAAGATGATCCAGATAATAACGGTAGCCCTTGGCACTGGGGACACGGCCTGCGCTGGTGTGGGGCTGCTCCAGCAGACCCAGCTTGGTCAGCGCGGCCATCTCGTTGCGCAGCGTGGCACTGGAAACTGCCATATCAAAGTAGTTTGCCAGCACACTGCTGCCCACGGGCTCGCCCTCGAGGCCATACAGCGCAACGATCGCCTGCAAGACACGCTGTTTGCGTGCATCCATCGTCATAGCGCCTGCCTCCTTCGTTCGCTTTTTGTTCTTTAGCACTCCTTCTTCCTGAGTGCTAAGACCATTATATCCAATTTTGCGGCGCTGTCAATAGCTTCTCAGAAAAGTTTTGAAAGATTCATAATTCTGTCATAAAGGCCGCACAAAAAAGAGCCGCCCTGCGGCGGCTCTCCTATATAATAGATCATTCCTCCATCTGCTTTGCCAGAAATGCCGCCGCCACGTTCACTGCCTTGAGCTGGGCGGCATCGGGCTGTGCAGTGCGGTCCTCCGTAAGCAGGCCCACACTGCCGGTGACATCCCCCGCCGCAATGATGGGCACAGCGCACAGCAGCGCCCGGGGTGAGCCCTCACAGGGCAGCAATGCCTTTTCGGGGCTGCCATCGCTCTGGTAGGGCTTGCGGCTGTCCATCAGCTTTTCCAGCGGCTGGCTCACGCTGCGGTCTGCCAGATCCCGCCTGCCCGCACCGGATGCCGCCAGAATGCGGTCCCGGTCTGAGACAAAGGCCGTCAGGGCAAAGCACTTGCTCAGCACATCCACATACTGGGCCGTCACCCCGCTCAGTTCCCCCATGGGCGAATACTTTTTAAAGATGACCTCGCCGTCCCCTGTTGTGAAGATCTCCAGCGGGTCTCCCCTGCGGATGCGCTGGGTGCGGCGGATCTCCTTGGGGATGACCACCCGCCCCAGCTCGTCGATGCGGCGCACGATGCCGGTTGCTTTCATAAGGTTCCCTTCCTTTCCATGTTCCGGTTTTGCTTCCAGATTTCTGTGAAGTATGGTTATTCTGTGGAAACAGGAAGGGAATTATTCATTCAGCTCCGGCCGGAGCGCTGCTTGTCCTCATACATCCGGTGGTCGGCCAGGATGCGGATGGCACGCACATCGTCGCTGTCGCAGGGGTAGACCGCACAGCCGCAGCTGGTGCCAACCTGCACCTCTGCATCCTTCAGGCGGTAAGGCTCCCGGATGGCTGCCTTGATCTTTTCCACCCGGCTCTTGCAGAACCCCTCCGTTATGGCTCCGTTGACGATGAGGGCGAACTCATCCCCGCCGATGCGGAACACCGCATCGCTCTCCCGCACGCAGCCCCGCAGGCGGCTGGCCACCTCCTTGAGCAGCTGGTCGCCCACATCGTGGCCGTAACGGTCGTTCACAGGCTTGAAACGGTCAAGGTCGAGGTAGAACAGGACAAACGGTGTCCTGTTCAGCTCGTTTTCTTTCAACAATGCGTCAAAATAGCGTTCATTATACAGTCCGGTCAGGCCGTCGGTGTTGGCCAGGTCCTCCATCTGCTGGCGGGCCTCCTCTTCCTGCCGGAGGGCGCGCTCCTTTTCCTCCACGCGCAGGCGGGCATCGGTGCGGACACCGTGCACCAGCACAATGCCTGCGCAGAAGAACAGCCCAGCCAGCAGCAGGATGGTGGCGTTCTGGATCTTCCGCATTCCACTGTCCACCACGTCACGGCCGACGATGCCCACAATGGACAGCTCCTGAAAGCCCACAGGCTGGTAGACCAGATAATAGCGCTTGCCCTCGAGCCAGTAGGAAAGGCTGCCGCTGCGGCCCTCTGCCACGTCCTGCCGGGCCCGGGTCAGTGTGCCCGCATCCACCTGCGCATGCTTCTGCAGGTAGTCGAACAGGTTGTCCATCCAGTCCTCGATCTCGCTCTTGGGCTCCTCCGAGAGCATCACATCGCCATCGGGATGGATGATGTAGCAGTCGCTCTGGCCGCCGTAAGCACTGCCGCCGATCAATTCCTCTATGGTCTTATTCCGATAGCTCACGGCAAGGCTGGTGTAGGTGGTGCCATCGATCTCCACCGGCGCAATGGGCGCAGAGTATACCACCCGGCGCTCCCCGCTCCGCATGATGTAGCTGGACACCGTAGGCTTGCCGGTGCGGTACATCTCCTCAAAGGCCGTCCAGAGGTGATCTACTTTTTCATGCTTGCCCCGGATGCTCCAATATTCGCAGTTTTCATTGAACAGATACACGCTGCTGTACCGCCAGATCTCCCGCTCGGCCTCATAGCTGCGCAGGCGTTCCTCCGCCAGGCCCTCCTCATTGGCAGCCTGCAGGCTCTTGCCCCACTCGTTCAGCATGTTCCAGTTGCTCCGGCTGAAGATGGTAAACGCCTTATCCACCTGCTCATAGGTCTCCAGCAGGTTGCGGGTGCCTTCGTCATAGAACTGCTGCCGGATGTACAGGATGTACCAGCACAGACCTGTCACCACGACCATCGCCAGCAGCAGCGCAGCTGCCGTCCATCTTTCTTTTTTCTTCCACATATTCAGCTTCTCCTCAGCAGAGTCCCAACTCTCTGCCCTTTCCCGGCCGCATTTCCACAGCCTGCGAAACCACGCAATTCCGTCGAATCAACACTACCAAATTCTGCTTTTTCTGTCAAGGCTTTCGTCAAAGATTATTCGCTGCAAATTTGGGGCATTCTTCTATCCTTTTGCTGCTGTGTATGTTATAATAAAATGTATGGATTTCTGAGGGGGTGCTCTTATGCAGCAGATCGTGATATTGGGCGGCGGTGCAGCGGGCCTTGCCGCCGCATTGGCCGCCGCCCAGTCTGCCCCGGCAGGGGCAGTGCGGGTGACGGTGCTGGACCGCAACCCCAGGTGCGGCAAAAAGCTGTTGGCCACCGGCAACGGCCGCTGCAATTTGGACAACACCGGCATTGCACCGGAGCAGTATTTCACCGCTGACCCCGCCGCCCTGCGGCCCCTGCTGGCCGCGGTGGATGCCGCCGCACCGCTGGAATGGTTCGCGGCGCTGGGCCTGTACACCCGCACCGATGAGGCCGGGCGGGTGTATCCCTACTCCAACCAGGCCGCAGACGTGCTGGCCCTGCTGGAAGGCCACCTTGCCCGGCTGGGCGTGGAGGTGCGTACCGGCTGCACTGTGCAGACCCTGAGCCAGAACCGCAGCGGCTACACCATCCTGTGCGAGGATGCCGAGGGTCAGGACCAGACCCTGCGGGCCGATGCCGTCATCTGCGCCATGGGCGGCAATGCCGGGCCGCAGTTCGGCACCGACGGCTTCGGCACCCGATTCGCCGCCCAGTGCGGCGGAAAGCTGGAGCCGCTGTACCCCTGCCTGACCGCCCTTCAAGCAGCCAGGCCCAACCGGTCTCTGGCCGGCATCCGGGCCAAGGCCGCTGCCACCCTGCTGGACCTCGACCGCCACTGCACCGTAGCTGTGGAAAACGGCGAGGTGCAGTTCACGGACTATGGGCTTTCGGGCATCTGCATCATGCAGCTGTCCGGCCATCTGGCCCCGGGGCGGGGGCCAAAGCGCCCGGCCGTGGAGCTGGACCTCTTCCCCATGCTGGACGAGACTGCCCTGACCGCCCTGTTTGCGGCCCGGGTGCCCCTGCTGCCGGGCAAGGCACCTGCGGATTTCTGGACAGGTCTGCTCAATCCCAAGCTGGGCCGCGCCCTGTGGGCAGCGGCAAAGCTGCCTGAAAAACCGGTGGACACCCTGCCAGATGCCGCCTGGCAGGTGCTGGCCAACGCGGCCAAGCACTGGCTGTTCGAGGGCCTGACCCCCTGCGGCTGGAAGCAGGCCCAGACCACCGGCGGCGGCCTGAGCCTGACCGAAGTGACCCCCAGCTTCCAGTTCAAGGGCTGCCCCGGCCTTTACTTTGTGGGTGAAACGCTGGACTGCGCCGGCAGCTGCGGCGGCTTCAACCTGCACTGGGCCTTTGGCAGCGGCATCGCCGCCGGGCGTGACGCGGTGCGGAGCCTGAAGCGGCCTGCCCCGAAGCCGAATAAAAAGAAGCGATAAAAAATGACCCTCTCCGTCCCGCATCTGACAGACAGACTGCAGGGACGGAGAGGGTCATTTTCGTTTCAGATACGCTTGTGTCTCCCGGACCACCACTCCCGAAAGCCCCACCACGCCCACAAGATTGGGCAGCATCATCAGGCCGTTGAAAGTATCGGAGAGCGCCCAGGCCAGATCCAGCTTCATCACAGCACCCACCAGCACCATGGCCGCAAACACCAGCTTATATCCTGCGGCGGCACGCTCCCCCAGCAGATACACCACTGCCCGGGTGCCGTAATGGCTCCACCCCAGCGTAGTGGAATAGGCAAACAACAGGACCGACACCGCGATGAACTGCGGCCCGAACGCCCCAAACACCGTGGAAAAGGCCTGCCCCACCAGTGCGGAGCCCTCCACACCGGTCAGGGCCGCACCGGTGTCCAGATCCACAAGGCCGCTGGTGAGCACCACAAGGGCCGTGAGGGTGCAGACCACCATGGTATCTGCAAACACCTCGAACATCCCCCACATTCCCTGCTGGACAGGCTCCTCCACGTTGGCCGCGCAGTGCACCAGCACCGACGCGCCCAGTCCTGCTTCGTTGGAAAAGGCTCCCCGCTTGAATCCCCAGCTGATGGCCCGGGCCATGCCGTAACCCAGCACCCCGCCCCCGGCGGCCTGCAAGCCAAACGCCCCCCGGAAGATGGCCGCAAATGCCGCCGGGACAGCCGCCCAATGGACACAGACCACGGTCAGCGCCCCGAACAGGTAGAACAGGGCCATGAGCGGGACGATGGCCTCCGTAACTGCGGCCACCCGCTTCAGCCCGCCCAGTATGACCCGCCCGGTGAGCAGGGCCAGTACGATGCCCGTTGCCACCGGCGGCACCCGGAACACCGCCTGCAGATTGCCCGCAATGGAGTTGATCTGGCTCATGTTCCCCATGCCGAAGCTGGCTAGCACGCAAAAGCAGGCAAACAGCACCGCCAGTGCCCGGCCAAAGCCGCCGCCCAGCCCCTCGGCCAGATAGTACATGGGCCCGCCGCACCATCTTCCGGCGGCATCCCGGCTGCGGTAGCAGATGCCCAGCACGTTCTCGGCATAGCTGGTCATCATCCCCAGCAGGGCCATGACCCACATCCAGAACACAGCCCCCGGCCCGCCCGCCAGAATGGCCGCCGCCACGCCCACGATGTTGCCGGTGCCGATGGTTGCCGCCAGCGCCGTGCAAAGGCTCTGGAACTGGCTGATGGCTTCATCGTCCGTGTGGGCGGTCACATTCCGGTCCAGGAAGATGGCCCCGATGGTGTGCCGCATCCAGTACCCGAAATACCGCAGCTGGAAAAAACCGGTGCGCACTGTCAGCAGGCAGCCGGTGCCAAACAGCAGTGCCAGCCCCACAGGCCCCCATACCACACCGCCGACCACCGCATTCACCCGCGCCAAGCTCTCCCACATACACAAACGCCCCCTGTGCTCTACTGTATGGCACAGGGGGCGTTTTCATGCCCGGGCAGCGGTTTCTGTATAAAAAAGCGCATCCCGGCCCACCCTGTTCCAAAACGGAACGGAGGAACACGGGATGCACAAGAACGGTTGGAGGCCCTTCTGGGCTGCTTTGGGGGCGGCACTTCTGGTGCTGCTGCCGCTGGTGGGCGGCACGGTCCTGCTCACCCGGCAGATGGTGCGCACCCGCATCCAGACCGCCCAGCCCCAGAGCGGGGTGCCCATCCAGCTGCCCCGGGCCGAGCACCGGATGACCCTGCTTCTCTGCACCGCCGGAGAGCAGCCGGGCTTTTTGCTGGTCTACCTGAACGCCGCCCAGAACAGTCTGAACCTGCTGGCCGTGCCGGGGGAGCTGACGGTTCCCTTCAACGGAGAGACTGCCAGCCTTGCCCACTGCTACGGAGCGGCGGGGCCCGCCCGGTGCCGTCAGGCGCTTCTGGAGGTGCTGGGCCTGCCGGAGGATATGTTTTATCTGGCGCTGTCCCCCGCCGTGCTGGAAAAGACTGCTTCCCGTTACGGGCCGGTGCGGGTGGGGTTTTCGGGGGCACTGACTGCCGATGAGCTGGCCGAAACCGGGCTTTCCGCCGCCGTGCAGAGCATTTCGGCCAAGGAGGCCCACGCTCTGCTCTCCGGCTGGGATGCGGCCGGCACCCTGCCGCCTGCCCGCCGGGCCGCCGCCCGGGCGGCAGTATGGGAAGCCTTTTTCCGGCAGGACCTTGCCCTGCTGCCCGCCACCCTGCCGGATGCCCTGCGGGCCAGCAGCGCGGCCCTGCTCACCGACTTTGCAGCACAGGATTATACCCTGCTGGGCACGGTCCTGGAGTTTCTGGCCAACAACAGCGCCCTCCCCCACGCCGAGGCCCTGCCCGGGGCGTGGGATGCAAAAGCGGGCACTTACACGGTCACAGACGCTTCCCGGGCGGCGGTGCAGACCTTCCTCAGCGTTTCGCCCGCCTCGGGGAACGATGCCTCGCTCAGGGAGCCATAGCCCAGCACAAACGTACCGAAAAATTCCTGTTCCCCGCCGGTCAGGTCATAATCGCTCAGCAAACTCAGGGCCACGCCCTGCGCCTTTGCGGCGGCGTGAAGGGCGGCATCCGGCGGGGCATTTTTCAGCCTTGCCAACAGATGCAGGCCGGTGTGCAGGCCGGTCAAGGTCAGCTCGTCCGGCGCAAAGGCAGCGCGCAGAGAGGCAGCCAGAGCATCCCGCCGGGCCTTGTAGGCCACGCGCTCCCGGGCAAGATGCCTGGTAAAGTAGCCCTCGCGGATGAAGCGGGCCAGGGTCTGCTGCTCAAACCGGCTGACGGTGCCGGAATAGATCCGGTACTTTGCCCGCCAGGCGGGCAGCAGCTGCCGGGGCAGCACCATGTAGGCGATGCGGATGCCGGGGGCCAGACTGCGAGAGCAGGTGGAGAGGTAGACCACCGGGCCGTCGGCCCCGGCCATGCCCTGCAGGCTGGGCAGGGGGCGGGTATCAAAGCGGAACTCCGAATCGTAATCGTCCTCTATGATATACCGCTGGCCCGGGCAGCGGGATGCCCAGTGGAGCAGCTCCGTGCGGCGGCCCGCCGGCATGGTCACGCCCGTGGGGAACTGGTGGCTGGGCGTGACATAGCACACCGCCGCGCCCGAGCCGGACAATGCTTCAACAGAAAGGCCGTCCGCATCCACAGGCAGGCAGCAGCACGCCACGCCGTTGTTTTCCAGCACCTGCTTCGCGCGCTGGTAGCCGGGGTTTTCCACCGCCGTTTTGCCGGGCAGGAGCGGGGCCAGCAGGCTCAGCAGATACTCCATACCGGCACCCACCACCACCTGCTCGGCGGTGCACCGCACGCCCCGGTATTCCTCCAGATAGTCCGCCAGCGCCTGCCGCAGCTCCACGTCCCCCTGTGCATCACCATGGGTCAGCAGCTGGGGCGAGGAATAGAGCAGCTCTTTCTGCAGCCGGGCCCAGGTGCGGAACGGGAACAGCCCCGGGTCCACGCCCCGGGTGGACAGATCGAACCGGACGGGCGGCTCGGCTGCTTCCGGCGGAGCGGCTGACACCGGGGGCGGCACTTCCTCGGGCCGGGTGGGCAGGGCAAGATATTCCTGTACATAAAAGCCGCTGCGCTCCCGCGGCTCCATGTAGCCCTCGGTCGCCAGGATCTGATATGCCGCGTCCACCGTGTTGACAGACACCGACAGCTCTGCCGCCAGCCGCCGCTTGCCGGGCATCCGGGTGCCCGCCGGAATGGCCCCGCTGCGCATCTCGGCGGCAAGGCTCTCATAGAGCTGCTCGTACAGCGGCACCCCGCTGGCGGCATCCAGTGCAGTTGTCAGATGAAACATAAGACACCTCCCCTTTTTGGATGCTTCGCCAAACTGACCCCATAAAAAAACTTTATTCTGGGTATTTTCATGGTGCCAGTTCCGCGTATAATAGGAGCATACCAACCACACACCCAAATGTCAAGTAGTTTTATGGGTAAGTGGCCTTGAAACGGGCGAACGATCCTGCAGAGCAGGATGGAGGGGGTTCGCCCCGAAAAAAATCGGAGGGAAAAATCATGTCTACAACTGCAATGTGGCTGCTGCTGGCCGTGGTGATCGTCGTCATCCTGTTCGGCAGTGTGCTGTACAAGCGCACCTTTACCACCAAGGAGCTGGCCCTGACCGGCGTTATGGCCGCGCTGAGCCTGGTGGCATACCTGTTCTTCCGTGTGCCGTTCTACGGCGGCTCCTCATTCCATCTGGGCAACACCTTCACCGCCCTGACCGCCCTGCTGCTGGACGGCGTTTCCGGCGGCCTGGCCGGTGCGATCGGTCTGGCTCTGGCCGATATCCTGGCCGGTGACCCGGGCTATGCCGTGACCACCTTTGTGCTGAAGTTCATCATCGGCATCACCTGCGGTGCCGTGGCCCACAAGGTGTTCAAGCTGCGCGATCTCGACCGCCACAGCAAGGGCTACCTGCTCAAGGTCATCGTGGCAGGCGGCTCCGGCCTGCTGCTGAACGTCATCACCGACCCGTTCCTGGGCTATTTCCGCAACATTTACATCTTTGGCCAGGAGTATACCGTGGCGCAGGCCCTGTCCAAGATCGCCGGTGGTGTCACCTTTGTCAACAGCGTAGCCTCCACCATCTGCGTGGTCATCCTGTATCTGGCCCTGCGCCCGGCTCTGGAGCGCGCCGGTCTGCTGCCCAAGGGCGAAACCAACTAAGCCATCTCTCTCCCCTGATACAAGCACTGCCGCCCCCGTCTGCCGGACCCTATCCCCCGGCGGCCGGGGGCGGTGGTGTTTTTGGCCTGTGGGCCGGTTCCGGCCGTTCTGCTTTGCATTCCGGCGGTGCGTGCGGCATAAGATGGAAAAAGAGCTTGCACATGGGGGCAAAATATGGTATAGTCTTTCTGTCGTGCACAGCTGTGCACGGAGAAAGAACTGGAAAGACGTGCGGGGAAGCGTTGCCCTGCACTCTGGAGAAGCCCGCAGCAGCGGGTGCCGAAGGTGTAAGGCCGCAGGGAAAGCGGCTGTATCTCTCAGGCAAAAGGACAGAGCCATCGTCTTTGCGCAATGGGGCGCAGCCGGGAATGCGGCGCACCCCGGCTGCGGAAAATGAGAGCGCTCCGAATTTTGCGGGCAGAGCCTTTGGCGGGTTCTGTCCGCTTTTGTTTTGTGTATAGGGGGAAAGAGAGAATGGTCGAGATGATCACGCAGGTGAACAATGCCATCAATGGCGTGGTGTGGGGGCCGTTTGGTCTGGCACTGCTGTTCTGCACCGGCTTCTGGATGAGCGCCCGCACGGGCTTTTTCCAGTTCCGCAAGATGGGCTACTGGCTCAAGCATACCATCGGCGCCATTTTTACCAATAAGGATGTCACTGCCCACACCAGCAAGGAGGATATGGCCATCAGCCAGTTCCAGAGCATGTGCACGGCGCTGGCGGGCACCATCGGCACCGGCAACATCGTGGGCGTGGCCACGGCCATCGTCTCCGGCGGCCCGGGCGCCATCTTCTGGATGTGGGTCATGGCCCTGCTGGGCATGATGACCAGCTTTGCGGAGAATGTGCTGGGCGTCTACTACCGCCGCAAGAACGAAAAAGGCGAGTGGAACGGCGGCGCGATGTATTATCTGACCGACGGTCTGGGCGCAAAGCCCGGCTGTAAGGCAGTGGGCAGGGTGCTGGCTGTTCTGTTTGCCTGCTTCTGCATCCTCGCGTCTTTCGGGATCGGCAACATGAGCCAGATAAACTCCATCGCCGGCAACATGAACGCGGCCTTCCATCTGCCGTACCTCGCCACCGGCCTTGCGCTGATGGTGGTGACGGCCCTCATCGTCATCGGCGGACTCAAGCGGGTGGCCGCTGTCACGGAAAAGCTGGTGCCGCTGATGGCACTGTTCTATGTCGCAGGTGCGCTCATCATCGTGGTCATGCACGCGGGCAATATCCCGGCGGCACTGGCGGCGATCTTCAAGGGTGCATTCAACCTCAACGCCGCAGGCGGCGGCGCGCTGGGCTACGGCATCAGCCAGACCATCACCTGGGGCTTCAAGCGCGGCGCGTTCTCCAACGAGGCCGGCCTCGGCTCTGCGGTCATGGTCAACTCGGCCTCCAACGTCAAGGAGCCGGTGCATCAGGGCATGTGGGGCGTGTTTGAGGTCTTCGCCGATACCATCGTGGTCTGCACCCTGACGGCCCTCGTCATCCTGACCACCGGCGTGGTAGACATCGAGAGCGGCGCTGTCCTCGCAGGCGTGCAGGACAATGCGCTGGTGGGTCAGGCGTTCACGGCGGCTTTCGGCAGTTTCGGCCCGAAGTTCATCGCCGTGTCCATCCTGCTGTTCGCCTACTCCACCACCCTCGGCTGGAGCCACTACGGCACCAAGGCCGTGGAGTATCTCTTCGGCACGGCGGGAAGCCGCATCTATAAGGTCGTCTTTGTCTGCATGACCGTCGTGGGCGCGACCATGAAGCTGGGCCTCGCGTGGGACCTCTCCGACACCTTCAACGGCCTGATGATGATCCCGAACCTCATCGGCGTGCTGGCTTTGTCCGGCACTGTGGTGGACATCACCAGGAACTACTTTGCCCGCCGCGTCCGGGGCGAGGACATCGAGCCCATGTGGTCGGCCTTTGAAGAGTATCAGAAGGAAGAAGAGGCCGAGGCTGCCGCCGAGGAGGCGGAGCTGGATAAGGCCGCAAACAAATAACACAAAAAGCAAGCCCCCGGAAGGCGACCTTCCGGGGGCTTGCTGGTTTACTTCTTCTTTTTGCGAAGCTTTGCCGCCGCCCGCCCGGCGATGATGCCGCTGCCGAAGGCCCAGTGGAGGTTGTAGCCGCCGCAGCTGCCGGCGCAGTCCAGCGTCTCGCCCACGAAGTAGAGTCCCGGACAGCCCTTGAACTGGAAATCGTCCTCTACCTCGTCCAGCAGCAGGCCGCCGCCGGTGGTCTGAGCCTGCTTCCAGCCGCAGGGCGTCAAGCCCTCGAACCGCCAGCACTTGGCCGTGGCGGCGAGTTTCGGCCACGCGGAGGCGGGCAGGGCGCGGGCGTTTTCAGGTAAACCGGCATCGGCCCAGAGAGCCCGGCCCAGCTTTGCGGGCAGCAAGCCCAGCCAGAACTCCGCTGCCTCGCTGCCCAGCAGTCCGACCCGCTGGGCGAACAGCGCGGTCAGCTCGGTCTCACTCAGAGCAGGGAAGAGGTCGAGGGCCACGACAGGCTGCTTCGGCCCGCGCCCCGGGGCCAGCAGGCCCGAAAGCTGCATGATGCAGATGCCCGAAAGCCCGTACTCGGTGAACTGCACCTCGCCCATTTCCCGGGCAAGCACCCGGCCATCTGCACCGTCC
>OLXF01000783.1_pt1 | contig 13080 bp, 9 predicted proteins | sample 1673471 | NCBI WGS metagenome assembly OLXF01 (sample SAMEA103958113, study PRJEB25191) | human gut metagenome
AGCTGCGGGGCAAGACCAAGGCCGATGCCCTCAAGCACCCCAACTGGAACATGGGTGCCAAGATCACCATTGATTCTGCCACCCTGATGAACAAGGGCCTGGAGCTGATCGAGGCGGTCTGGCTGTTCGGCCTGCCCCCCGAGAAGATCCAGATCGTGGTGCAGCGCCAGAGCATTGTCCACTCTGCCGTGCAGTACAGCGATAACTCCATCATTGCCCAGCTGGGCGTGCCCGATATGCGCATCCCCATCCAGTACGCCCTGACCTACCCGGCCCGTGTGCCCGGTGTGGTGCCCGAACTGGACTTTACTACCCTGAAGCTGCTGACCTTCGATGTGGCCGACGAGGAGACCTTCCGCTGCCTGGCTGCCTGCAAAAAGGCCATCAAGAAGGGCGGTCTGGGCCCCTGCGCCGCCAACGGTGCCAATGAGGAGGCAGTCAAGCTCTTCCTCGAGGATAAGATCGGCTTCCTCGATATCGGCCGTCTGGTGGAGGCTGTTGTGGACAGCGACAGCTTTGGCGGCGATTACACCCTGGCCGATGTGTATGAGTGCGACAAGATGGCCCGCGCCTTTGTGAGAGCGCACCTGTAAGGAGAACTGATGTCTTTTATTGTCACCTTTATTGCTGCGGTGTTCGTGTTCAGCGCCGTGATCGCCATCCACGAGTTCGGCCACTTCATGGTGGCAAAGCTCTGCGGCGTGCAGGTCAACGAGTTCTCCATCGGCATGGGGCCGGTGCTGTGCAAGCGGGTGCGCAAGGGCACCCAGTACAGCATCCGCGCCCTGCCCGTGGGCGGCTTTGTGGCGCTGGAAGGGGAGGAAAGCCCTGAGAGCAAGCAGGCGGAGGAACGGTCAAACCCCTCAGCCGCCGATGGCGGCAGCTCCCCTGATAGGGGAGCCCTTGGCATAGCGGAGACTTCCCCCGAGGAGGAAAAGCCTGCTGGTATTCCTCTGAATGAGGCCCCTGTCTGGCAGCGGGCCCTCATTATGCTGGCGGGTGCCGGGATGAACTTTGTGCTGGGCTTTGTGGTCATGGCCATCCTCATCACGGCCCAGAGCGAGCCCATCACCAGCAAGGTGCTCTATCAGGTGGAGGAAAACGCCCTCTGCGGCCAGACCGGCCTGCAGGCAGGGGATAAGATCCTTGCGGTGAACGGCCGCCGCTGCTTTGTGGCAAACGATATCCTCTATGAGCTGATGCGCACGGAGGACTACACCGCCGATTTCACCGTTCTGCGGGACGGCAAAAAGGTGGAGCTGCCCGGTGTGCAGTTCGACACCTGGCAGGATGACAAGGGCGAGACCCACATGAGCCTGGGCTTTACGGTCTACGGCATCAAAAAAACACCGCTGAACGTGCTGAAAGAGGCGGGCAACAGCGTGCTCTACTACGGGCGCATCATCTTTGCCTCCCTCTCCGACCTGCTGCGGGGGCGGGAGAGCATCAACGACCTCTCCGGCCCGGTGGGCATCGTAACGGCCATCGGGCAGGCCGCCAGCTACGGCTGGCAGGACCTGCTGGAGATGCTGGTGCTCATCACCGTGAATGTGGGCATCTTCAACCTGCTGCCCTTCCCGGCGCTGGACGGCGGCAAAGTGGTGTTCCTGCTCATTGAGGGCGTGACCGGCCATGCCGTGCCCGAAAAGATCCAGAGCGGCCTGACCGTGGCAGCCTTTGCGCTGCTGTTCGGGCTGATGATTTTTGCAACTTACAACGATATCCTCCGGCTCATTACCGGGGCAATGTGATACGGAAAGGAAAACGACCATGCGGCAGCTGAAACGAGAAGTGAAGATCGGCAATGTGACCATTGGCGGCAATAACCCCATTGCGGTGCAGACCATGCTGAATGTCCCCGTGGAGGACATTGAGGGCAACGTTGCCCAGGCAAAGCGCTGTGAGGCGGCGGGCTGCCAGATCCTGCGTGTGACCTGCCCCAGCGCGGCGGATGCCAAGTGCATCGAGGCTGTGAAGAACGCTGTGAACATCCCCATCGTGGCGGATATCCATTTTGACTACAAGGCAGCGCTGGCCTGCGCCGACGTTGGTGTGGACAAGATCCGCATCAACCCCGGCAACATCGGCGACGACGACCGGGTCAAGGCCGTGGTGCAGGCCTGCCAGCAGAAGAACATCCCCATCCGCATCGGCGTGAACGGCGGCAGCCTGGAAAAGCACATTCTGGCAAAGTACGGCGCGCCCGTGCCCGAGGCCATGGTGGAAAGCGCCCTGTACCATGTCCGGTTGCTGGAGAAGTTCGATTTCAACAACATCGTCATCTCCATCAAGAACTCCAACGTGCCCCGCATGATGGAGGCCTACCGCCAGCTGAGCGCTGTGACCGATTACCCCCTGCATGTGGGCGTGACCGAGGCCGGTACTTACCAGATGGGTCTGCTCAAGAGCGGCATGGGCATTGGCGGGATGCTGCTGGAGGGCATCGGCGATACCATCCGCGTCTCGCTGGCCGCCGAGCCCGAGAAGGAAGTGGAAGCAGGCTACAACATCCTGCGCGCCGTGGGCTTCCCCGTGGCTGGCCCTGAGGTCATCACCTGCCCCACCTGCGGCCGCACCCAGTACCCCTGCACCGAGATCGCCAACGAGGTGGAAAAGCGCCTGCAGGGCTATAAGAAATCCATCAAGGTGGCCGTCATGGGCTGCGTGGTCAATGGCCCCGGCGAGGCCCGCGAAGCCGATATCGGCATTGCAGGCGGCAAGGGCGAGGCTGTCCTCTTCATCCATGGCCAGCCCATCAAGAAGCTGACCGGGGATAATATCCTCGACCAGTTCATGGAGGAGATCGATAAGCTGTGATTTTACAGAATAAGCTTGGTCTGACGAGTGAAGCGGAGCTTGCTCGGGCAGAAGAAAAACTCAGCAAGACCCGGGCGCTTGAGCTCTATGATACCGGCCTGTTGGATACCTTCGAGGCAGGCACCTTCAAAGGGCTTGCGGCCATCCATAAATGCCTGTTCGGTGATGTCTACGAGTTCGCTGGACAGATGCGGACAGTGAACATTGCAAAAGGAAATTTCCGCTTTGCACCGGTGATGTATCTGCGTCCGGCACTGGAAAGCATCGACGCTATGCCGCAGTCTTCTTTCGATGAAATCATCGAGAAGTATGTGGAGATGAATGTGGCGCATCCGTTTCGGGAGGGCAATGGCCGAAGCACCCGAATCTGGCTGGATGCTATTCTGAAAAAAGAACTGCATCAGGTCATCGACTGGAGCAGGGTGGATAAAGAAGATTACCTTCTTGCAATGGAGCGCAGCCCGGTCAAGGATGTGGAGATAAAAGCGCTGCTGCACGCTGCTCTGACCGAAAAAATCAATGACCGCGAAGTCTATATGAAAGGCATCGACGCCAGTTACCACTACGAAGGCTATTATGTCTTTAAGACAGAAGATTTAACTTAAAAACGACCTGCTGCCACGCTCTTTTCCGGGGCGCGGCAGTTTGTGCTGTTATCGGATAGAAAAGGAGTACCACTGTGACACCACTTGTTTCCCAGCTATGGCCGCAGTTTATGGCGGACCCGGACTTTGCGGCCTGTTTTGGCCGCGTGGTCGTCGAGCACGCCCAGATGCTGCGGCAGGAGCGGCAGGTCATCTTTACGCTGCGCAGTTCTGCCCCGCTGGACAAGGGGCTGTGCGCCCGGCTGCTGGCCTCCCTGCAGCCGGATTATGAGGGCTTTGAACTGAAGATCGACAACCTCTTCGGCTATGCCACGCTGGACGAAGCCGCCCTGCGGGAGCTGATGGAGGAGATGAAGCGGGACGGCATCCCCATCAACGGCTTTCTGGACCGGTGCCGGATCACCATCACCGGCCAGAACATCACGGTGGGGGTCTGCCACGGCACCAAGTTTTTGCAGGAGATGGAGTTTGAGCGCCTGCTGGCGGATCGCGTTGCCGCCCACACCGGTGTCAGGCCCAAAGTCACCCTGACAAGCGCGGTGGGCGAGGCCGAACAGCGCCAGATGGAAGAAAAGCTGGAGCGCAAGATCGCCCCGCCGGTGGTCAAGTTCGAGAAAAAGAACACCGCCCCCTCCATCAAGGTGGAGGGCCTTGACCTGACCGACAAGCCCGTGACCATTTTCCACGGCAAGATGTTCACCCCAAAGAACCTCACCCCCCTCAAGGACCTGGGCGGCGAGGGCGGCAAGTGCGTGATCTGGGGCGACGTGTTCTTTACCGAGGTCAAGGGCAACTACCGCAAGATCTACACGGTGTCCATTACCGATTACACCGGCTCCATCAACCTGAAGATCCGCGCGCAGGAAGGGGAGGACTGCTCCAAGTGGGAGAACATCCCCAAGGGCACCACCCTGCTGGTGCGCGGCGACTGCACCTACGACAAGTACGAGCATGACTACATCGTCTACCCCTACGATGTCCTGTTCGTGGAGCGGAAAAAGCGGGAGGACAACGCCCCGGAAAAGCGGGTGGAGCTTCACCTGCATACCAAGCTGTCCAGCATGGATGCCTTCTGCGACCCGGGCGGCATCGTCAAGCTGGCCCACCGGATGGGTCACCCTGCCATTGCCATCACCGACCACGGTGTCTGTCAGGGCTACCCGGAGGCCATGCTGGCCACCGACGAGATCCACAAGAGCGACCCGGATTTCAAGCTGATCTACGGCTGTGAGGCCTACTTTGTGGATGATATGGTGCCCTGCGTCTACGGCGTGAAGGACCAGCCGCTGGACGGCGAGTTCTGCGTGTTCGACACCGAGACCACCGGCCTGGACCCCGGCGTGGAGTACCTGACCGAGATCGGCGCGGTGATCGTGCGGAACGGGGAAGTGGTGGAGGAGTTCGACACCTTTGTCAAGCCGGGCAAGCCCATCACCCCCAAGATCACCGAGCTGACCGGCATCACCAACGAGATGGTGGCCGATGCCCCCGGGGAGAAGGAAGCGCTGGAAGCCTTTCTCCGGTTCGCGGATGGCCGCATCCTGGTGGCCCACAATGCCCATGCGTTCGATATCCGCTTCCTGAAAGCCGCCGCCAAGCGCAGCGGCATTTCCTTTGAGCCGACCTATATCGACACCCTGACCATGGCGCAGGCCATGTACCCGGGCCTGCACAACTACAAGCAGGGGACCATCAACAAGCATTTGGAGCTGCCCGACTACGAGGCCCACCGCGCCTGCGAGGACTCCGCCGCGCTGGGCCGCATCTTCTGCGTCATGCTCAGTGACCTTGCCGAGAAAGAGGTCACCACCGTGGAGGGCATCAACACCGGTCTGGGCGGCAACCGGGAGGTGCTGAAAAAGAAGTACTTCCACCTCATCATTCTGGTCAAGAACCAGATGGGCCTGAAGAACCTGTACAAGATCGTGAGCGAGGCCCACGTCAACTACTTCTTCAAGAAGCCCCGTGTGCCCCGCAGCCTGCTGAACAAGTACCGCGACGGCCTGATCCTGACCAGCGCCTGCGAGGCGGGCGAGCTTTACCGTGCCGTTGTGGAGGGGCGCTCCTACGAGGAACTGAAGAAGATCGCCTCCTACTACGACGTGCTGGAGATCCAGCCCCTGGGCAACAACGAGTATATGGTGCGGGACGGCAAGGTGGAGAGCGAGGAGGTCATCAAGGACTTCAACCGCACCATCATCCGGCTGGGCGAGGACCTGCACAAACCGGTCATCGCCACCGGCGACGTGCACTTTACCGAGCCGGAGGATGCCATCTACCGCACGGTGCTGCAGGCGGGCAACGGCTTCAAGGATGCGGACACCCAGCCCCCGCTGTTCTACCGCACCACTGAGGATATGCTGAAGCAGTTCAGCTACCTGCCCAAGGAAAAGGCCTACGAGATCGTGGTGACCAACCCCCGCAAGATCGCGGCCACCATCGACAACAATGTGCGGGCCATTCCGCGCGGCACCTACCCGCCCAGCATCGAGGGTGCGGAGCAGCAGCTGCGCGATGCCACCTGGGAACACGCCAGGCGGGATTACGGCGACCCCCTGCCCAAGATCGTGGAGGACCGCCTGAAAAAGGAGCTGGACTCCATCTGCGGCCACGGCTACGCTGTTCTGTACGTCATTGCCGTCAAGCTGGTGGCCTACTCCAACGCGGGCGGCTATCAGGTGGGCAGCCGTGGCTCGGTGGGCTCCTCTGCCGTGGCCCACTTCTCGGGTATTTCGGAGGTCAACAGCCTGCCGCCCCACTACCGCTGCCCCAAGTGCAAGTACAGCGAGTTCATCACCGACGGCAGCGTGGACGACGGCTTTGACCTGCCCGATAAGGACTGCCCCCACTGCGGCACCCGGATGCTGGTGGACGGCCACGACATCCCCTTTGAGACCTTCCTGGGCTTCTACGGCGACAAGGAGCCTGATATCGACCTGAACTTCTCGGGCGAGTATCAGTCCAACGTCCACCGCTACACCGAGGAGCTCTTCGGCAAGGCCAATGTGTTCAAGGCGGGCACGGTGTCCGGCATTCAGGACAAGACCGCCTACGGCTACGTCAAAAAGTATCTGGAAGCCCGCGGCAAAACCGTCAACCACGCCGAGGAGAACCGCCTGACCCTGGGCTGCACCGGTGTCAAGCGCACCACCGGCCAGCACCCCGGCGGCATGGTGGTTGTGCCCGATACCTACGAGATCTACGATTTCTGCCCCATCCAGCACCCGGCGGATGATGTGGCGGGCGGCCTGCTCACAACGCATTTCGAGTTCAAGTACCTCCACGACACCCTGCTCAAGCTGGACGAGCTGGGCCACGATATGCCCACCTTCTATAAGTATTTTGAGGAATACACCGGCATCCCCGTGGACAGCATCCCCATGAACGACCCCCGGGTGTACAGCCTGCTCACCAGCCCGGAGGAGCTGGGCGTGACCCCGGAGCAGATCGACAGCCAGACCGGCACCTTCGGCATCCCGGAAATGGGCACCAACTTCGTGCGCGGAATGCTGGTGGAGGCCCGGCCCCGGAACTTCTCGGAGCTGATCCAGATCTCGGGCCTGTCCCACGGCACCGATGTCTGGACCGGCAACGCCGACGAGCTGATCCGCAGTGGCACCTGCACCATCGCGGAGGTCATCGGCTGCCGTGACAGCATCATGCTCTACCTGCTGCGCAAGGGGCTGGAGCCCAAGATGGCCTTTGATATCATGGAGGCTGTCCGTAAGGGCAAGGTGGCCAAGGGCGGCTTCAAGCCCGGCTGGGAAGAAGCTATGCGGGAGCACGAGGTGCCGGACTGGTACATCGAGTCCTGCCGCAAGATCAAGTATATGTTCCCCAAGGCCCACGCTGTGGCCTACCTGATGAGCGCCATCCGGCTGATGTGGTTCAAGCTCTACCGCCCGGCAGAGTTCTATGCCGTTTACTTCACCGTGCGCGGCGATGATATCGACTATGAGGCCGCTGTGGGCGGTGCGGCTGTGGCCCGCGCCCACATGGAAGCGGTGAAGCGCCGCCTGAAAGAGGAGAAGAACGCCAAGGACGAGGACGTGCTGGTCAGCCTGCAGCTGGTCAACGAGATGCTCTCCCGCGGGTATGCGTTCCTGCCCATTGAGCTGGGCAAGAGCCGCGGCAACAAGTATATCGTGGAGGATGGCAAGGTGCGCCTGCCCTTCTGTGCCCTGAAAGGCGTGGGCGGCACTGCCGCCGCCTCGCTGGAGCGTGCCACCATCGACGGGCAGGAGTATATCTCCGTGGAGGAGCTCCAGCAGGCCACCGGCGTGACCAGCGCCGTGCTGGAAAGCCTGCGCACCGCCGGTGTGCTGGCAGACCTGCCCGAAAGCAGCCAGGTGAGCTTCTTCTGACCCCTTGACTTTTGGGAGAAGGCAGGCTCAGGCTCCGAATCGTTCATCAAGTGCAACAAAAAATCCCCTGCCAATATCCGGCAGGGGATTTTTGAGTTGTGTGGTGCAGCAGCTGGCGGCGGTGAACCCCCCAGTCGCCTGCGGCGACAGCCCCCGCTAGTAGGGGGGCCCTTGGCATGGCGTAAGGCTCTACCTTTTTGCCAAGGCCGCCCCTACTAGGCAACAGCGACGACCGCCGCCAGTGGCGGAAACAGGGAGGAGTTGTTGGGGCCGCGGCCAGCAGGACACGAGTGCTCTGCACGAAGTGGACGCTGGGTGCCGCAACCCGGACAGGTGGCATTGCGAAGCAATGAAGGTGGGGTTTTTACCCATTCAGCCCGCTTTCCTTGCAGATGCAATGGCCCCCTTTACGCTTCCTTTTCCATAGCGGCCAGCGGGGTCAGGTACTCCTTGCAGCACTCCTCATACATGAGGGAGTATTCCTTGCTGGGGTTGTGGTGCATCAGGCTCTTGAGGGTGTGGGAATCGTAGTCATCGCCCTCGCTGGTGCCCACCAGACGGGCCGCCACGTTGGAGCAGTGGTCGGAGATGCGCTCCACATTGTTCAGCACATCCAGGAACACCACGCCGGTATCAATGGAGCAGATGCCGTCCTTCAGGCGCTTGATGTGGCCGTCGCGGAGCTTCTCCACCAGAATGTCGATGACCTCTTCCAGCGGCTCCACCTGACGGGCCAGCGTGATGTCATCGTTCTCAAAGGCATCGTTGGTGCGGGTCAGGATCTGCTCCAGCGCGGAATCCAGCAGCTTCAGCTCGTTCATGGCGATGTCGCTGAAGGAGGCCTCTTTCTCGTAGAGCTCCACGGCCTTTTCCTGAATGTTCACGGCGTAGTCGCCGATGCGCTCGAACTCGGTGACAAAGTTCAGCAGCTCGGTCACGGCGTGACTCTCGTCGTCGCCCAGCTCCTGGTCGGTCATCTTGATGAGGTAGTTGGAGATCTCCACCTCCATCCGGTCAATGAGGTTCTCCCGCACATTGATGGCGCTCACCACGTCCTCATCCATCTTGAGCAGCAGGGGAGTGGAGAGGCTGACGTTGCGGGCGGCACGGCGGGACATCTTGACCACGGCGCTCTTGGCCTGCTGCAAGGCCACGGCCGGGCTCTTGAACAGACGCTCGTCCAGCACGGGCATACTCATCTCCTGTGCTTCCTCGGCACTGTTGGGCACGGTGAGCATGGCCAGCTTGGAGAGCACACTGCTGAAGGGCAGGAACAGCAGCATGGCCGCCACACTGGAAAGGGTGTGGATGTTTGCAATGGTGCTCTTGTTCATCACGTCGCCCCACACCGGGATGCCGATGGTGTACCGCACGGCGTAAATGGCCCCCAGCAGCACAAAGCTGCCGATGATGTTGAAATACAGGTGGATCAGGGCGGCGCGCTTGCCGTCCTTGGAGGAGCCGCCGATGGTCAGCAGCGGGGTAAAGGCGGTGCCGATGTGGGCACCCAGAATGATGGGGATGGCGCTGCCAAAGGTGACAAGGCCGGTGCTGGACAAGGCCTGCAGGATACCCACCGAGGCCGAGGAGGACTGGATGATGACGGTAACGACCATGCCCACCAGCACGCCCAGCACGGGGTTGGTCATGCTGACGAACAGCTCCTGAAAGGCTGCGCTTTCCCGCAGGGGGGACACGCCGGTGTCCATCAGGCTCATGCCTGTGAACAGGATGCCGAAGCCCAGCATGATCTGGCCGATGTTCTTCTTTTTGGCGTTGCGCAGGAACACATAAAAAATGCAGCCGACAAATGCCACCACCGGCGCAAACGTCTTGGGCTGGATGAGGGTCAGCAGAAGGCTGTCACCCGAGATATCCGCCATGCGGATGAGCTGACCGGTGACCGTGGTACCAATGTTTGCACCCATGATGACACCCACCGACTGCGTCAGGGTCATAATGCCAGAGTTGACAAGGCCGACACAGATGACGACTGTGCCCGCGGAGGACTGGATCACGCCGGTGATGAGGGTGCCGAAAATGACACCCTTGATGGTGGAGGAGGTCAGCTTTTGCAGCACGCCCTGCATCTTGCCGCCCGCCAGCTTTTCCAGGCCGGCACCCATGATCGACATACCATAGAGGAACAGCGCAATACCGCCCAACAATGAGGTGATGTGTGTGATATCCATCTCGATACTCCTAAAAACTTCCTTTTGCTCTTAAAACAAACCAAGGACGGCCGCCCGGGGCTTTCTGCCCTGAACGCCGTCCTTTTTATTATAGCATTGAACTCCCCCGGACAACAAGCGTTATTTTACATGTTTTTTGCATTTTTACTGCATTTCCGCGCCGTTTTGTCCTTTTGTCAACTGTTCTTTTCTTATATTTTACAGGTATTTTACATTTGAGCTTTCCCCGTGCGCTCCTGACATGTTTCCGGAAACTGCCGGGAATATGTCATGCGGCCTCGTCCAGCTCCTCCATGGCCTCCCGCACCGTGTCCGCCGAGAAGAGGAACACCCCGCCCCGGGTATAAACCTCCACATGGCCGCCTACAGATCGGATCTCGTACTCACTCATGGTGTTCCCTCCTGTTCCTGCAGCCCGCCTCCGGGCCGCTCCTGTTTTGTTCGACAAGAGGAGTATACCAGATGCGGGGTACGATAAGGGGGACTTTCAAGCGGTCCGCTTGACTTTTTTCATAAGCCAGCATATAATGAATATGACACCACATACGACACCACAAAGACGAGGGAATAAAAGATGTCTCAATGGGATAAGCTGCTGGCACGCATTTGTGCGCTTTCCAAAGACCTGCGGTTTGATGAGCTGCGCAAGGTGCTGGAAAGCTACGGCTATCAGATGACTGCCCCCCGGAGCGGGAGCAGCCACTATACCTTCCGCAAAGCGGGCTGTATGCCCATTACGATACCCAAGCACGAACCGATCAAGAAAGTATATGTGGAAATGGTGCGTCAGATCGTAGAGAGTGAGGCGAAAAACGATGAAAACGCTGAATGAATATCTGGCTCTTCCGTATCGGATGGAGATTGTAGAGGACAGGGAAGAGGGCGGCTATGTTGTCTCCTATCCCGATCTGCCGGGGTGCCTGACCTGCGGCGAGACCATTGAAAGCGCTGTGGAGAATGCCCGGGATGCTAAGAGGGTCTGGCTGGAGGCCGCACTGGAAGAGGGCGTATCCATTCCGATGCCGGACAGTCTGGAGGATTACTCCGGGCAGTTCAAGCTCCGCCTGCCCCGCAGCCTGCACCGCGCTCTGGCGGAGCATTCCCAGCGGGAGGGCATCAGCATGAATCAGTACTGCGTTTACCTGCTGGCAAAAAATGATGCCCTGCACGCAGGGTAAAAGGAAAGGTTTCCGGCCCTTCGCTCTGGTGAACGGGGGCTTTTCTTATTTTCTCCCTCTTTTTTCGCATTTTTCGCGCGAAAAATCGCCGGAACATACTCGTTGACGACACAACCAAAAGGTGTTACACTTTGGGTAATAAAACAACGTTGTGTAATGCGAAAGAAAGAGGTGTTTCCATGAACGAAATGAAGGAAGCAGTGGGAAACTGGCGGGAGGCAAAGCAGTTCAGCCCGGCGGACGAGAACGATTTCCTGCGGTGGCTGGACAAGGCCGACACCGAGGAGAAGCTCTTTTCCCGGCTGACCTTCTGGTTTACCTTCCGGGGCCTGCCTGCGGACCAGAACCAGCGGTATCATCTGGTGCAGGAGCGGGCCCGGGAACTGCGGCTCTGGAACGGGCTGGAGCTCAAGCTCCGGCGCTGGCAGGACCGTGTGGCCGACGAGTACGAGCAGATCGGAAAGGAGGCGTTCGCGGCCCGCATCGGGGAGGACTACGCCGATTACATCAACAGCCTGACCGACCCGGAGGCCGCCCCGCAGCAGGCTGCCCCGGAGCCGGAGACCGCAAAGCCTGCCGGGGTGCAGGCGTGGTCGGCCCGGGAGCTGTCTGAGATGGAGCTGCCGCCCATCCGCCATGTGGTGGAGGGCCTGCTGCCCATGGGCATGGGGGTGCTGGTGGCAAAGCCCAAGCTGGGCAAGAGCTGGATGGTGCTGGACCTCTGCCTTGCCGTGGCACAGGGGGAGCCGTTTCTGGGGTTCCCCACCCGGCAGCACGGCACGCTCTACCTCGCCCTGGAGGACGGCAAGAGCCGGATGCAGACCCGCCTGCGCCGCTTGCTGGAGGGCAGGCCCGCCCCCGCCAACATGCACGTTATGTTTCAGGCCCAGCGGCTGGGCGAGGGCCTGCTGGAAATGCTGGGGGAGTATCTGGATGCCAACCCGGACATCCATCTGGTCTGCATCGATACCTTATCCAAGATCAAGCCCAAGGCAAAGCCCTTTGAAAATGCCTACGATGCCGACTACGACTACATGGGCAGGCTGAAGGCCTTTGCCGACAGCCGGGGCATCTGCGTGCTGCTGGTGCACCACACCCGCAAGAGCAAGAACCCCGAGGACAGCTTTGACAACATCAACGGCTCCACCGGCATCCTGGGTGCGGCGGATTTCACCATCGTGCTGGACAAGCAGAGCCGGATGGACGATGAAGCAGGCTTTCTGCTCACCGGCCGCGACATCGAGCAGTGCGAGCGGGTCATCCGCTTCGATAAGGCCCGCTGCCGCTGGGTCATGCAGGGCACGGCGGCCCAGCTGGCCGCGCAGCGCCGGGTGGCCGAGTATGAGGCAGAGCCCATCGTCAAGACCCTGCGGGTGCTCCTGCAGCAGGGGGATGGAACGTGGAGCGGCAATGCGCAGGCATTGATGCAGATGGGAGAGCGCTATACAAACGAAGAGCTTGCTTCCAGCACACGAGCATTGGCAGGACGAATCAAAGAGCTGCAACCAATGCTCTGGGAAAGAGATGCGATCAAGTGCTGGGATAAACAGAATGGAACAGGCGGAAAACGATACTGCTTTAAGATGAATCGAATTGATAATACTGCGCCTGTTATGGATTCTGCACAACTGTCGTTAAGACATAATTATCGTTGATATCGTTGCTATCGTTGATAAAACAGCGTTCTCTGCAACGATTGCAACGAATGCAACGATAGAAATGAGTATAACGAGAACCCCCTCCGGTATGGTGTGTACCGAAGGGGGTTCGTTGGGGTTTGATGGCGTGCCCTCTCAGTCTCGCTGCGCTCGACAGCTCTCCCGAAGGGAGAGCCAACGCATCTGCAAGGGGAGAGGGTGCTGAAGGTTAAACCTCTCCGTCATCATCGCTTCGCTCGATGCCACCTCCCCTAGTAGGGGAGGCC
>OLXF01000792.1_pt1 | contig 12994 bp, 16 predicted proteins | sample 1673471 | NCBI WGS metagenome assembly OLXF01 (sample SAMEA103958113, study PRJEB25191) | human gut metagenome
TGCCTTCCTTATGGCGAAGAACCTCGGTAGCATACTTGATACCCTTGCCCTTGTAAGGCTCGGGAGGTCTTTTCCCTCTGACCTCAGCGGCGAACTGACCAACCTTCTGCTTGTCGATGCCGCTGATGACGATCTTGTTCTGAGCAGGAACCTCAATGTGGATGCCCTCGATCTCATCAACGGTAACGGGATGAGAATAGCCGAGGTTCATAACAAGCTGATTGCCCTGCTTCTGAGCACGATAGCCAACACCGTTGACCTCAAGCTCCTTGCTGAAGCCCTTCTCCACGCCGACAATCATGTTGTGCAGCAGCGTGCGGGTGAGGCCGTGCAGGCTCTTGTGTGCGTGCTCATCATCGGGGCGGGAAACGGTGACAACCGCACCTTCCTGCTTGATGATCATATCGTGATGGAATTTGCTAGTCAGTGTACCCTTGGGGCCCTTAACGGTAACAACGTTGCCGTCAGCGATTGTCACTTCGACGCCAGCCGGTACAGTGATAGGCATTTTGCCGATTCTGGACATAATGTTACCTCCTTACCAGACGAACGCAAGGACTTCGCCGCCGATATGTGCTGCGCGAGCAGCCTTATCGGTCATGACGCCCTTGGAAGTGGAAATGATGGCGATGCCAAGGCCCTTGAGAACCTTCGGCAGCTCCGCAGCGCCGGCGTAGATACGCAGGCCCGGCTTGGAGACGCGGCGAAGACCGGAAATGACCTTCTCCTTGTTGCCCAGGTACTTCAGGGTGATGTGGATCACGCCCTGCTTGCCGTCCTCCTCAACGGAGTATGCCTTGATATAGCCCTCGTCGAGCAGGATCTTGGCAATGTCCTTCTTGAGGTTGGAAGCGGGGACATCCACAGTTTCGTGCTTTGCAGAGTTCGCATTCCGGATTCGGGTGAGCATATCTGCAACGGGATCGGTGATTTGCATGTGATTGACCTCCTTTAGAAGTTACGGGCTGAACCCGTTAAGACGTCAGAGTATCAGAGGAATGTGAGCCGCAAGCGGCTCCATGTTCCCCTGACTTCTGATGCCTGTTTTCCATTTGAATCACGCAAGGATGCGTATTCGCGCACACGCGCGGGAATGAAAAATTACCAGCTTGCCTTCTTGACGCCGGGGATCTCGCCTTTGTAGGCGAGCTCACGGAAGCAGATACGGCAAACGCCGTAGTCGCGGAGGTAGGCATGGGGTCTGCCGCAGATCTTGCAGCGGTTGTAGCGGCGGGTGGAGAACTTGTTTCCAGCCTGCTGCTTGAGAATCATCGCTTTTCTAGCCATTTCTTCTTCCTCCCATTAAGCGTGGAACGGAGCGCCGACGAGCTTGAGCAGCTCCTTGGCTTCTTCGTCGGTCGATGCCGTGGTGCAGATGCAGATGTCCATGCCACGGATCTTGTCAACCTTATCGTACTCGATTTCCGGGAAGATGAGCTGTTCCTTCAGGCCCATGGCATAGTTGCCGCGGCCGTCGAAGGAGTTGGGGTTGATGCCGCGGAAGTCGCGGACACGGGGCAGAGCCACGTTGAACAGACGGTCGAGGAACTCCCACATGCGATCGCCGCGGAGCGTGACCTTGACGCCGACAGTCTCGCCTTCACGAACCTTGAAGTTCGCAACGGACTTACGGGCCTTGGTGGTGATGGGCTTCTGGCCGGTGATGGTGGCAATGTCCTTACAGATCGCTTCGATCTCTTTGGCATTGTTCTTGCTGTCGCCGCAGCCGACATTCACGATGACCTTGTCGATCTTCGGAATCTGCATGACGCTCTTGTACTGGAACTTCTGCATCAGAGCGGGAGCGACTTCCTCATTATACTTTTTCTTCAGTCTTGCAACGTAAGCCATAATATTCTGTCACTCTCCTCTCTCAGATAGCGGCGCCGCACTTCTTGCAGGCGCGCACCTTTTCGCCGTCGATAACGGTGTGACCCACGCGGGTGGGCTTGCCGCACTTCGGGCAGACCAGCATGACCTTGCTGGCGTAAATGGGGGTCTCGCGCTGGATGATGCCGCCCTCTTCGCCCTGCTTGCGGGGCTTCTGATGACGGGAGGCGACGAGCACGCCCTCAACAATGACCTTGCCGTTCTTCGGGTCGGCGGAGAGGACTTTGCCTTCCTTGCCCTTGTCGCGGCCGGACAGAACGACGACTTTATCGTCTTTACGAATCTTCATTCCCATGCCCTCCTCAAATGACTTCGGGAGCCAGCGACAGGATCTTCATGTACTCTCTGTCGCGGAGCTCGCGGGCCACGGGCCCAAAGATACGGGTACCCTTCGGGTTGTGGTCATCTGCGCCGTTGATGAGAACGGCGGCGTTCTCGTCGAAACGGACGTAGGTGCCGTCCGCGCGGCGGACGCCCTTGGTGGTGCGGACGATAACGGCCTTGACCACATCGCCCTTCTTAACGGTGCCGCCGGGAGCAGCCTTCTTCACGCTGCAGACCACGACGTCGCCGATGTTTGCGTATCTCTTGCGGGTACCGCCCAGTACACGGAAGCACATTAACTCCTTGGCACCGGTGTTGTCGGCCACTTTGAGATAAGTTTGCATCTGAACCATCTTTCAGGTCCTCCTTTCAAAGTACCAGGCTTATTTCGCTTTCTCCAGGATCTTGACGAGACGCCAGTTGACCTGCTTGGAAATCTTGCGGGTCTCCATGATCTCAACGCGGTCGCCGATGCCGGCTTCGTTGTTTTCGTCATGGGCCTTGAACTTCTTGGTGCGCTTCAGGATCTTCTTGTACAGAGGGTGCTGGACGCTGTCCTTAACAGCGACGACGATGGTCTTGTCCATCTTGTCGGAGACAACGACGCCCACACGGGTCTTTCTCAGATTACGTTCCATGTTTTACCCTCCCTCTTACGCGTTTTTCGCATTCTTCTCAGCCAGGACGGTCATCACGCGGGCGATGTCCTTCTTAACGGCCTCGATGCGAATGGGGTTATCCAACTGGTTGATGGCGTGCTGAAAGCGCAGGTTGAAGAGCTCGGCCTTCAGGTCCTTGAGCTGCTTGTTCAGCTCGACATCGGTCATTTCGCGCAGTTCAGTGGCTTTCATTCAGCGTCACCCTCCTTTACGGTGTCAAGCTCTTCGCGCTTGACAAATTTGCAGCGGATCGGCAGCTTGTTGCTGGCCAGGCGCAGAGACTCACGAGCGGTAGCCTCATCAACGTCGGCGAGCTCAAACAGCACGCGGCCCGGCTTAACCACAGCAACCCAGTACTCCGGGCTGCCTTTACCAGAACCCATTCGGGTGCCGGCCGGCTTTTCAGTAACGGGCTTATCGGGGAAGATCTTGATCCAGACCTTGCCGCCACGCTTGATATAACGAGTCATAGCAACACGAGCAGCTTCGATCTGGTTGGAAGTGATCCATGCCGGCTCCAGAGCAACCAGACCGTACTGGCCCTGGTTGACAGTGTTGCCACGCATGGCCTTACCGGTCATGCGGCCACGCTGAACGCGGCGGTATTTAACACGCTTCGGCAGTAACATTACTGTTTGCCTCCTTCCTTCTTAGCAGGGGCTTTGGCGCCCTTCAGGATCTCGCCTTTGTAGATCCAAACCTTGACGCCGACCTTGCCGTAGGTGGTGTTGGCCTCGGCGAAGCCATAGTCGATATCAGCGCGCAGGGTCTGCAGGGGGATGGTGCCCTCATGGTAGCTCTCAACGCGGGCGATATCAGCGCCAGCCAGACGGCCGGAGCAGGTAACCTTGATACCCTTGGCAGGCGTGGCGCTGCGGTCACGGGGCTGCATGGCATTGCGGATGGCCTGCTTCATAGCGCGGCGGAAAGCGATGCGGCGCTCCAGCTGGGAAGCAACGTCCTCAGCAACGAGCTGTGCATTGGTGGTGGTGCCCTTGACCTCAATGATGTTGAGGTTGACGGCCTTGCCGGTCAGCTTTGCCAGCTGCTTCTCGATCTTGGCGCTCTCAGCACCGCCCTTGCCGATAACGATGCCCGGCTTTGCGCAGAAGACATTGACCTTCACGCGGGGGGCACCGGTCTGGGAGTCGACGGTACGCTCGATCTCGATCTTGGGAACGCCGGCAGCGTACAGCTGCTTCTTCAGGGTCTTACGGATCTTGTAATCCTCGACCAGGGTGTCGCCGAATGCCTGCTTAGAGGTAAACCAGCGGCTGTCCCAATCTTTGATGACACCCACGCGCATGCCGTGGGGATTGACTTTCTGGCCCATTTGTTTACCTCCTTACTGTTTCTCTTTCAGCACAACAGTCATGTGGCTGGTGCGCTTCAGGATGCGGTATGCACGGCCCTGTGCGCGAGGCATGATGCGCTTGAGCGTGGGGCCGGGGCAGACGTAGCATTCTGCGACGTAGAGATTGTTGCGATCCATGTTGAAGTTGTTTTCCGCATTAGCGGCAGCAGAGTTCACCAGTTTGAGAAGGGGCTCGCAGGCGGCCTTCGGGGTGTACTGCAGGATTGCCAGCGCTTCGTCCAGGGGTTTGTTACGGATGAGGTCCATCACGATCGAAACCTTGCGGGGACTAATGCGGGCGTAACGGAGAATAGCCCGTGCTTCCATTCGATGTTCCTCCTCTCTTATTTGCCGACGGTCTTAGCGCCGACGTGGCCGGTGAACTTGCGGGTAGGTGCAAACTCGCCCAGCTTGTGGCCAACCATGTCCTCGGTAACGTACACGGGCACATGCTTGCGGCCGTCATGGACGGCGAAGGTGTGACCGACGAACTCGGGGAAGATGGTGGAGGAGCGGCTCCAGGTCTTCACGACGCTCTTCTTGCCAGCCTCGTTCAGAGCCTCAACCTTCTTGTACAGGGAAGGCAGAACGTAAGGGCCCTTCTTAGTGCTTCTAGACATTGTTCAAAAACCTCCCTTAGCCGTTGGCGCGCTTGACAATGAACTTGTCGCTGCGAGCCTTGTGTTTGCGGGTCTTCAGGCCCAGAGCGGGCTTGCCCCACGGGGTACGCGGGCTGGAATGACCAACCGGGGCACGGCCTTCGCCACCACCGTGCGGGTGATCGCAGGGGTTCATGACAGAACCACGGCTGCCGGGACGAACGCCCATGTGGCGCTTGCGGCCAGCCTTGCCCAGGTTGACGTTCTCGTGGTCGAGGTTGGAAACAACGCCGATGGTGGCGATGCAGTTAACGGGGATGTTGCGCATCTCGCCGGAAGGCAGGCGAACCAGTGCATAACCGTTCTCCTTAGCCATCAGCTGAGCCATAACACCAGCGGAACGGACCAGCTGGCCGCCCTTGCCCGGGTAGAGCTCGATGTTGTGGATCATGGTACCGACGGGGATGTTCTCAAACGGCAGAGCGTTGCCCGGCTTGATATCGGCGGTGGGGCCAGCCATAACCTTATCGCCAACCTTCAGGCCGTCCGGAGCCAGAATGTAGCTCTTGGCGCCGTCTTCGTACTCAACGAGAGCGATGAAAGCGGAGCGGTTCGGGTCATACTCAAGGGTCTTGACCGTTGCGGGAACGCCGAACTTGTTGCGCTTGAAATCGATCACGCGGTACTTGGTGCGGTTGCCGCCGCCGTGATGGCGGACGGTGATCTTGCCGGTGTTGTTGCGGCCGGCATGCTTTTTCTTGGATTCGAGCAGGCTGCGCTCCGGGTCAACCTTCACGGTGACCTCCGGCGTGGTTATGACGAATTGCTTTTTGTCTATCATGTTCACGGGCGGAAGGGCCGCATCTGTGCCGAAGTGCGCATCGAACGCATCGGAGAACGCCTGCACGCGCTCCGCCGATACGCCGCATTGGCCAAGCACCGCGCCAAGCTCGTTTTTGGATAGGGCGAGCGGCTCCTCAACATGGTTTTCCTTATGCATTTCCATTATTTGGCCTATATGCTCCTGCACGGACTGCACGGTTTCTATGCGGCATTCTTCTTCCAACGCTTCCGAAAGTATTTCGCTGAAAACCTCCTTTTGAGATGCGGCGGGCATGGGCGGCTCTATGCCGAAAACGGCCGTGGTGAACTCCGGATGGTTATCGGCTGTGCTCTTGGTGTAATAAAGCGTTGCGTATATGTTGGCGGCGCGGTTATCGAACGCGGGGAACATGAGGCCCAGCTGCGGCGCGGAAACGGCAAAGCCGTTGTTGAGCGCGTTGAAGCAGTTTTCCGCAAGCTGATAGCTCAATACGGGCTGGGTCTGCTTAACGGGGCATATGCTGCAAATGAAGTAGCTGAATTCCTCGTCCGAAGCATCGTGCTGAGCAATGCCGTCGCTGCTCCGGTAGGGGACAGAATAAGTGTCGTGCACGAGCAGTATTATATAACCGCCGTCTATGTTCAGCGTCTGCGCCACGCGGTTGTAGAACGCGGCAAGCAGTTCCTCGTTTTCAAGGCCGCATGCGCGCATGGCCATGAGCAGCTTATGCTCCTCGCTTTCCATGACCTGCCGCGCGCTGAATTCAAGGTTGATAAGGCTGCGGCCTATAGTGCCGGAAATAGGCTTCTTCAGCAGGGCAAGGAACCGTTCCGATTCATCCTGCACCATTGTCTGAACACTTTCACGGAAGGTGCTTATAACCTTCTTTGATTCATTAACGTAGCAGCCGTGCACGGCGTTTATCCATGTTTTATCCGGCTTGAACCGGCGGCGTATCTCTCGCGCTTCTTTATCGTTCATTATAATTAAACCTCGCATTATTCTCGTTTTGCCAAAAGGCAGATATGATTATACCATAAAACAGCCCTCCTGCGACAGCTTGCAAACGATGCCGCGCTTTGCTAAAATTACAGGCATGGCAACGGAGGAATTTACGGGCATGATATATGTTATGAGCGATATACACGGCAGCAGGCGCCGGTTCGACGCAGTAATGGAACAGATTAAGCTGACGGATGAGGATATGCTTTATATACTGGGGGACGTTATAGACCGCGGGGAACACGGCGTGGAGCTTTTGCAGCGCATAAGGGCGGCGAAGAACATGCGCATGATACTGGGCAACCATGAATACATGATGCTGTGCCTGCTGCGCGCGGGCTACGACCCGGCGGACAGGACGCAGGAGCAGCGGCGCGAGCATTGGTACAGAAACGGCGGGGACGTTACGCACAGGGACATAAAAAAGCTGAGCGAAGCGGAGCGGGAATCCCTTTTTGATTGGATAGACGCGCTGCCGACGGAGCTGGACATAACCGTGAACGGCAGGCGATACAAGCTTGTTCACGCCATGCCGAAGGAGTTTTTTTACCTTGCAAAGCGGCCGCAGCTTGGCGAAAAATACTTTTCCGTATGGGACAGGCAGTCCGGAGAGGCGCCGCTTAGCGGCGAATACACAATGATATTCGGTCATACCAGCCATCATTATCAGGATGGTTCGCCCATGCGCATATGGCACGGCCCTGATCGCATGGACATAGACTGCGGCTCCGCCTATCCTGACGTGCAGGATAAAAACGCCGAATTCATAGGCCGCCTGGCCTGCATAAGGCTGGACGATATGCGGGAGTTTTATTCGGGGGAGTCGATTTATTGATAAAAACCATTGCGTATATTGCCATTTGTATGATTAAATAGCAGCAGCATTTATGCAGAAAGGAAACAACGACATGATTATATTGAAAAACGTTCGGCCGTATGACAAGTCGGCGGACGTGCAGGACATATTGATATGCGGCAGGGACATAATAGAGATCGCCCCGAACATAGACGTGCCTGAAAGGCTGATAGAGCAGACGATAGACGGCGGGGGCCTTGTTGCCGCGCCGGGCTATATTGACCAGCATGTGCATATAACGGGCGGCGGCGGTGAAGGCGGCTTTTCCAACCAGGTGCCGCCGCTGAAGCTGTCCCAGCTTGTGGACGCGGGCGTGACTACCGTTGTGGGCCTGCTCGGTACGGATGGCACAACGCGCAGCGTTGCCAACCTTGTTGCCAAGACGAAGGCGTTTAACGAGGAAGGCTGGACGGCGTACTGCCTTACCGGCTCATATTGGTATCCGACGCATACTCTTACCGGCTCCGTTATCGACGACATAACGTTTATTCAGGAGATAATAGGTGTGAAGGTGGCAATATCAGACCACCGCGGCTCCGGCATAACGAAGGAGGAGCTTACGCGCCTTGGCCACGCGGCGCGCATGGGCGGCATGCTTTCCGGCAAGGCGGGCATAGTGCATCTGCATACCGGCTCCGGCGAAGAAGAGCTGCGCAAGATAATAGACATAGTGAAAACCAGCGACCTGCCCGTGAGCGTGTTCAGGCCCACTCACCTGAGCCGCCACATGGATCAGGCGGTTGAATTTGCAAGCCTTGGCGGCTACATAGACTTTACTGCCGGCACCAATCCTTCATACGTTGCGGGCATACTGAACACAGCCTTCTCCCGCGCGCCCAAGGATAGGGTAACGCTCAGCTCCGACGGGAACGGCAGCCTGCCCATGTGGAACGAAAAGAAGGAACTAATAGGCATCACCGCAGGCCGCGTGAGCGCCGATCACGACGTGATATGCGCCATGGTGAACGAATTCGGCTACAAGTATTCGGACGCCATACGGGTGCTTACCGAGAACCCCGCCAAGGCACTGAAACTTTACCCGTACAAGGGCCTTCTTGCCGCAGGCTCCTGCGCGGACATACTGCTGCTGAGCGACGCGCTTGCGATAGATACCGTTATCGCCAACGGCAAGCTGTTCAAGCTGCACGGCAAGAGCATGTATACGCCTAAGTTTGAGTGAGGGAAAATAAAACCGATGCAAATAAATACCCACGCGGGAAGCTCCTGCGTGGGTATTGCTTATGCCGTTTATTCGGCTTAGAACGGACCGTAGCCGATTTTGTCTGCGATTACGATCAGCACGAAGGCCGCGGCTATGAGGCAGAGATATACCTTCCAGGCAAACTTTATCCACTTGCCGTAGTCCATGCCGCACAGGGAAAGCTGCGCAACGGAGCTGGTGGGCCAGAAGGTGTTGGTAAGGCCATCGCCATACTGATAGGCAAGAACCATTACCTGCTGATTGATGCCGAGTATTTCACCCAAGGGACGCATTATGGGCATCATCATCATGGCCTTGCCGGAACCGGAAGCCACGAAGAAGTTGAACAGAGTTACGAACAGGTATATTACAAGCAGGGTAACGATACGATTTGTGTCGCCAAGCATGGAGGACATGGCGTGTATAAACGTATCGATTATGTTGCCGGAGGAGAGCAGCACGGATACCGAACGGGAAAGGCCGATAACCAGCGTGGTACCGACAACGTTCTGCATACCCTTTATGAAGTGACCGCAGGCTTCGTTGAGATTCATCTTGAAAAGAATAACGGCCAATATTACAACGGGGAAATACAGCGCGGCTATTTCAGGCATACCCCAGCCCCAGTTGAGCGCACCTATAACGGTTAGCACTATGCTGGCGACGAACGCGACAAGGGTTATTATGCGCTTGGCATTGAAATCAAGACCTTCCTGCATTTTGAGCGGGGCAACCTGCTCTTCGCGGAAGTTGGCGCCCATTATGCTCTTCGCGGGGTCTTTTTCAATTTGACGCGCATAGCGGACAAGGAAGAACAGACCTATAACATAGAACACTACAAGGCCTATGCAGCGGAAGCCAAGGCCGGAATACATGGGAAGGCCCACGAGGGTTTGGCTTATGCCGGTGGTATAGGGGTTCACAAGGCCGCTGGTGAAGCCCACGGCCGTGGAAAGCATTATGATCGCGGTGCCGACCATGCGATCGTAACCAAGGCTCATGAATATTGAAATAACTATTGCATAGAAGGGATACAGGCCATCAAGGTAGCCTATAACGCCCATGGCGGTGAATATGGTGTAAAACAATATTACGACCACAATGTTTTTGCCTTTGACCCCGCGTATCATGCGCTGTATGCCCGCGGAAAACGTTCCGGTGGCATTGAGAATTTCTATGCAGCCGGTAACCAGCAGCACGGTGGCAATTATGTTCGCACTGTCCACAAAGCCCTTATGGATGGATGTAAAAAAGCTGAGTATGCCGACGGATGAACTATCGGTATAGGTGAAGCTGTCGGGATCGACGGCGCCATTGTCTCCGCGGGTATATGAGCCGGCGGGAACAACATAGGTCAGCAGACTGACGAACAGCATAAGTATCGCAATTACCAGATACATATGCGGCAAACGGAACTGCTTTTTCTTCTTGGTGTTGTCGCTCATTGGTTTATCTCCTTTTAATTATTTATGAGAATTTAGCCACTCCACGGCACAGTTGGCAAGTATTGCAGCGCCGTAGGGGAGCACGTTTTCATCAATTATGGTGCGGCTATTATGCAGCGGATAATAATCCGCACCGCCCGCACCAAGGAAGCCGAAGAAGGACGGAACGCATTTGCTTACATACGCAAAATCCTCCGCACCCTTCATGGGCGGCGCCTGGCAGACGTTTTCCTGCCCGAGTATTTCACCAACGTATTTGCTCATTTCTGCGGAAAGGGCGGCATTGCATACGGTACCCGGCGTTTTGTGTATCCTCAGCGTATACTTGCCGCGCCATGCTGTGATGTAGCCATTAGCAACTTCGGGCACGCGTTTAAGCAAATAATCATATACATCCGGATCGAGCGTCCTTATGGATATGGCCATTTCTGCCGTACCGGGGATTATGTTTGATGCGGTGCCGGACTTTATAAGCCCCACGGTAAGAGTGGCAAATATATCGGGATTTACTTCGCGCGGGATGATAAGATTGAGCGCGCTGCTCAGCTCGCTTGCTATCATAACGGGGTCTATTGTCTTTTGCGGCTCGGAAGAATGCCCGCCCTTACCTTCTATTGCGATATAGAACGTGGCCATTGAGCCGGAGGTAACGGTGGGACTGAAATAGAGTTGTCCAACGTCCATCTGCGGCCAAACGTGCAGCGCCATAGCTGCCTCAACGGGGGGATTTTCAAGCAAACCATCCTCTATCATGGTTTTTGAGCCATAGCCCATTTCTTCGCCGGGTTGGAACATAAGCTTTACCTGACCGGGAAGATCAGCTTCCATTTCCTTGAGTATCTTTGCCGCGCCAAGGAGCATTGCCGCGTGCGCGTCATGGCCGCACATATGCCCGCAGTCGTTTTCGGAACTGTAATCAAGGCCGGTTTCTTCCTTAATGGGAAGCCCGTCCATATCGGCGCGCAGCATAAAGCACGGGCCGCTTTTGCCAATAAGGCCCACTACGCCCGTTGAATCAGGAGCATCGGGGCAGCCGGAAAGCACGGCAATTTCCCTGTCCTCTGGACGATGTATGCCGCAATGGCGATTCGGTATGCCCATTTCATTAAGGCGCGCGGTTACATATGCTGCTGTATTAGGCGTGGATACACCAAATTCGGGAATCCTGTGCAGCGCCCTGCGGTCGCTTACGAGCTGATCCTTAATGCCGATGGCTTTTTCAAATATTTTGTTTGTCATGCATATCCTCCTTCTTATGTGGTTTTGTATACGCAACGGCTGTTACGTTTGGAATACCGTAATGCCGTTTACAACGGTTTCTAAAACGTTTACGCTTGTAAAGGTATCAGGATTGATTGCGAAAAGGTTTTTGTCGAGTATTGTCATATCGGCAAGTTTGCCTATTTCAAGCGTGCCGCGTATGTTTTCATCGCGCGCGGCCCATGCGGCATCGCTTGTGAACAGGCGTATTGCGTCCGCGGTGCTCAAAGCCTGATCAATTAGATATGTTTTTGTGCCGGCGCGGTTCTTCCGCGTGATAGCGCTGCGCATATTGTCAAGAATGTTGAAAGGTTCAACGGGGCAGTCCGACCCGCCGCTTGTATGTATGCCCATATCGCGCATAGTTTTCCATTGGTAGCATTCTGCTGCGCGTTTTTCGCCGATGCGTTCCGCGACTACGTTCATGTCTGCGTCTATAAAAATGGGCTGTATATACGCCTGAAGCCCCAGCTTTTTCATACGGCCAAGCAGCTCCGGCGTGGTTATCTGCGCATGTACAACGCCGTGCCTATGCTGCGGCCATGGATCTTCATTGAGCACGCGCTCAAATATGTCGCAAAGCTGTTTCAAGGCCAAATCGCCTATTGCGTGGGCGGCAACGTCCATGCGGTTGGCATTGGCTTCGCGAATGAGATGATAAAGCTCATCCACGCTGAAATTTGCTATGCCGTGGTTTGAAGGATCGTCAATATAGCCGTTTATCATTTCGGCGGATTTTGCGCCAAGGGAACCATCAAGCAGCAATTTACGGGTATATACGCGGAAAAGTCCGCCTGAGTTAAGAGTGGCATCGCGCATGGAGAGTACGCTTTTGAAACCATCGCCATATCCCTGCGCCTGCTCTATAACGCGAACGGTAAGCTTGTTATTGTCATCCATGCGCTTGAATATGCTAAGAAGCCTTTCGCCTTCAACGCCGGGCACTGATGTAAGGTCATCCGTGTGTATGGCGGTTATTCCGTCCGCATTCAGCTTCTTCTGAGTGTCAAGTATAAGCGTTTCTATTTCCGCATCGCTAAGCGGCGGCACAACCGTACGATACAGCCCAACGGCGCTTTCACGAAGTATGCCGGTAGCGTAATCTATACCGACGCGAATATCATCACTAAGCTCCGCTTTGCTTATCAGTTCAAGTGCTGCGCTATTGCATGCGGCAACATGTATACATGCGCGCACGGCAAATACGGGTATGTCGCGCGATACACGGTCAAGGTCTGCCTTTGTAATAAGGCGGCCTTCCTTCATGTACTCCTGGTTCCAGCCCACACCTATTACATAAGAAGGTTGTTCTTTTGCTATTCGATTGCGCAGCCGTCCAACCATGCCGTCTATCGAATCCACACCGAACAGCATAACGCTGCGGCTGAATGTGGCATAATAGAGCATATGCATATGGGTATCATTGAATCCGGGCAATATCATAGCCCCGTTCATATTGCGCTTCTCGTCCCAGCTTTGACGCTCGGCATCCGCGCTGCTGCCAAGGAACACTATTTTGATGCCATCTGTGCCGATGGCCTGATAGGCGTTCATGTTGCCATCCATGCTGGCAACAGTTGC
>OLXF01000812.1_pt1 | contig 12858 bp, 11 predicted proteins | sample 1673471 | NCBI WGS metagenome assembly OLXF01 (sample SAMEA103958113, study PRJEB25191) | human gut metagenome
ATGTGCTATTTGGCAGAGTTTCGGTGCTATTTGGCATGATTTTTATATTCCTTATGTTTCTTTATCCCAACAGCCACCGGCGAAGCTCGTATATATCCCTTACAATATCATATATTTATGTAATTGTCGCGGTCTACCTCTATCACGGTATAGTAATTCTTTCCAAGCTTTTTCCTGACATTTTCCTGTATTGCATTGCATATATCATCATCTGAGGTGGTATAGCCGAATGGAACTGCAATGTCAAAAACCAGATTCGTATGTGTATCACCTCTGATAATACGGAAATCGTGCATATTTATGTGCGAATCAAGCCCTTTTATCACAGAGAGCACCTCGGCCTTCAGTCCGGCTACCTCCTCATCCTCTATCGCTACCGGGTCCATGTGGATGGTCACTATACAGCCCAGCTCCCTTCGTATCCTGCGCTCCAGATTATCGATTATATCGTGCAGCTCGACCATATCTCCGTCCTCCGGCACCTCTGCATGAAACGATACTATCCTGTGTCCCGGTCCATAATCATGCACCATAAGGTCATGCATACCGAGTATGTTTTTGTCAAAGTCCAGTACCATCTCCTTAAGTCTATCGACAAACTCCGGCTCCGGCTTTGCTCCAAGCAGCGGGTCTATCGCCTCTCTGGCTGATGATATCCCTGAATAGAATATAAACAATGACACAAATACACCGCCTATTCCATCCAGATTGAGTCCTGAAAAGTGCGCTATGAGTGTGGCTGCAAGTACTACAGATGTAGCAATACAGTCTGACAGGCTGTCCCTGCCTGTCGCTTCGAGTGTTGATGAATCAAGCTTTTTTGAAAAATAGAAATTGTATACCGCCATGACGCATTTTACGGCTATTGATGCCAGTAGTATCGCGACTATTAGCCATGAAAACTCTATGTCCTGCGGCTTTATGATTTTGCCAAAAGAATCCCTGAACAGCTCAAAGCCCATGATGAGTATGATTGCTGCAACTGCCAGTGTAGCCACATACTCCATCCTCGCATGTCCGTATGGATGCTCCTCGTCGGCTCTCTGTGCCGCCATCTTGAAGCCTGCTATCGTGATGATTGATGAACCTGCATCTGACAGGTTGTTGAATGCATCCGCAGTGATTGAGATTGCACCGCTTAGCATTCCTGCAAATAGCTTGCCGGCAAAGAGTATGAGGTTTAAAAATATACCGACTATACCGCACAGCATGCCATATTTATTTCGTTTTTCAATGTCTGTTTCTGTCTCTGGCATTTACTTTACCTCTATTTTTATTTTATATCCTGATTTACAGCTTATTTCACCGCTCCGAATCTGTCGAACGGGTAATATCTGAATATCGCTTTTGCAAGTATATCGTCCTTGGACACATATGTGTGCTCCCAGACTCTTGCGTCTGATGAGCCATTTCTGTTGTCACCGAGCAGCAGATATGAGTCCTGTGGCACCTTAAACTCGTAAGGTCCGGCATTTACTGTCCACGGATCCTCACCGCTCTGGTTTGACTTGAGATAATCCTCCTCAAGCGCCTCACCGTCTATATACACCTGGCCGTCCTCTATGGTGACTGTCTCTCCCGGCAGACCTATTACACGCTTGATGTATTTCTCAGAAGGCGAATCCGGTGCATTGAATATGACTATATCCCCTCGCTTTGGGTCAGAAAATGTATATGCGAGCCTGAAGCCAAATATGTCATCTCCAATCTGTATGGTGTTCTCCATCGAGCCTGACGGAATATTTGCATTTATAATGACATAGTTCTTTATGAGTATTGCCGCTACAATGGCAAATGCGATTGTTAACACCCAGCTTAAGATTTCCTTGACAGGTGATGTTTTTTCCTCCGGCTTTTTTGGCTCCATCTCATCGGTTGTTTTTGTGTCTTCTTCGTTGTTTAAGTCTAATATCTCCATTTTCATGTTCTCCTTATTCATGCTTCAATAAGTGTTTGATAATATATGACATGGCGGTACAGCCTATGGTGCCATCCACCACTTTATAAAGTCTTTCCTTGTAAAATAAAGACTTGTAAGCCCGTAATCTGCGATTTCCCTGTCTGTAAAGGTCTTTGCTATATACGCATTGATTTCATCCGGGAAGTCTCTCTCGAGGCACCACTGTGCCTGCAGGCTCATTGGCTTTTCCAGCTCATATTGGTGCACGAGCTCGCCTCCAAAATCTATGATACTGTTCCATCTGGATGCATTGCCCAGTATCCTCTGCTTGATATTTTCTATGATCACAGCTCTTGCAATCCTTACCTTTTTGTACTTTTCGGCACGCTGCAAAAGCATTGCATTGCGGTTGTGGGTATTTATCACCAGCTCCATCGGGTCTGTCAGCTCATTTGACACCAGACAAAATACAGGGTCCAGATCATAATACTCCGGTCTTAGCACGTAGTCGTTTCTGTACGATGCTGCTGTCTTTGCCACGGTTAGGTCTGCCGATACATCCGTGTATATGATGCCCGGCATGTCACCCATAACATACTCCATCGATGTGATATACGGTGTCATAAACTGCCAGAAGGCTCTGATATTCTGCTCAAATACTATGATATCGTACTTGTCAATAAACTGACCATAATCATAAGGGTAGTTCTCCCTATAGTGCACAAAAAGTGCCCTCTGCATGAAAGCTATCTTTATTTTCCGCCCGATAAAGCCGTTTATTACTGTCCTCACCGGAACCTCTACCTCGCGCTCCTTTATATATACAAGCACCTGTACAGCTCTGCTTACCAGCTCGTTTTCCGCCTCGTATTCACATACCAGCCGTTTTCTGCCATCTGACAGATACTGGCCAAGTGTAAGCGGGCTCTGCCCAAAGGCATCTATTATAATCTGTCCTATATACTGGCGGAGCTCTATGAGCTTTTCATCGAAAGCTGCTCCGTCTCTTGATATGCTTATATTTAAAAACCTCTTTTTGATATTGAGCTGATATGAGAAATTGTCTATCCATGATGGTGCAAGCCCCAGTATGTCTGTAGCATCTGAGACAAGAACTCCCTGCTGGTACAACGTGGACTTATGAAAATACCCCTTGTGCTTTGGATGATATATGGCAACATAGCCCTCAAGCAGGCTGTTATCCACTCGTATGATATTCATGCCAACAAGCTCATTCATCGGATAGTTCCACTTTGCCTTTGGCTGTGACAGGCATACCTCCTTCGTATCACACCTGATATTTACAGGTATAGGCAGTGTAAGCATATAGTGCTTTATGGTTTCTACTATAAAGTCCAGATCTATATACGGCGCATATGATGGTTTTACGGGAATAGAGATGCGTGTGCCCGGTGTCTTTTTCTGCGATATGACATACTCTATCTGGCCGCTCTCTCCAAACCACTTTGCCATGACCGGTGCCGTATCCTGCGGATTGCTTATGTTCCAGGCAGTGTTTATGACCTTATCCTTTTTCGACTCGATGAGCACAGCCTTTGAGACTGTAAAGCACGAGCATATCCCGATGCCATAGTGAGAATACGGCTCATACTTCAACTGCTGATTGAAGAAATCTGTGCTTGTATAATAGCTTGCCCCTATCTGTGCGATAAAGTGCTCCAGGTCATATTCATTTATGCCTATTCCATTATCCTCTATCGTAAACAGTCTTGTATCACTGCTGTACGTGATGTCTATGCGTGGCTCATATATGGCCCTGACATCGCGCATCTGGCTTGCCTGCTCCATCTCAAGGAACTCCGTGCCCCAGCTCCACTCAAGTGCCTGCCGCACATTGCAGGCATCCATGGCATTGAGCAAAAGCTCCCTGATAAAGACCTTCCACGAAGCATAAAACTGCTGGCTTGCAATAAGCGGAAGCATATTTGATTTTCCTAACTCTACATCGATGCTTTTCATGCTTTATCCGACTGCCCGTAATAGCTGCCGTAGTAATTGCCATAGTACCCACTGACATGGCTGTTTTTCTTGTTGTTTACCTTGTTGAGCACAGCGCCCAGTATCCTCACTCCCGATGCCTCGAGCTGTTTTTTCACACTCTGTATCATCCTGGCGCTCGCCATGCCCTGTCCTATCACTATTATAGCTCCGTCACAATACTTTGCTACAACTGCCGCATCTATGGCAGCTCCTATCGGTGCACAGTCTATAATTATGTAATTAAAGTGCTCCTTGCCGAAATTAAGAAGCTCCTGAAAGTATTTTTTCTCGAGAATCTCTGTCGGATTCGGCACAGACGGCCCTGCAAATATCATAAAAAGGCCCGGTATTTCCGTGCCATACATTACTTCCTCAAGACGTCTCTGACCGGAAAGATAGTGCGACAATCCGCATATCTCCCCTCCACTTGCCGCTGTGGCACGCAGACGCCCTGCAAGGACTGATTTACGCATATCAGTATCTATGAAAAGCACTCTATTTCCTGACTCTGTAAGCGACCGCGCCAGATCAAGTGCCACGGTGCTTTTGCCTTCATTTGGTACAGAGCTTGTCACAAGAAGCGTGCGTATATCATCCCCGCAAAACTGTATATTTGTCTTCAAAGCTCGAAGTGATTCCTTCATCGTATAGCTTTGTTCTTTTAGCTTGCCAAATTTTACTAATTCCATCTGCCCATCTCCTGATACAGGCTTCCTTATGCTGAAGCCGATTTCTTTTTTCTTTTCTTTCTGTGGCTGCCTCTGCCATGCTTTCTGCCATTTCCATGCTCGCCATCATCCTCCGCCTCATCAAGCGGAAGTGTACCAAGCACGTTCATGCCGAGCTTCTTCTCCACATCCTCTGTATCTATGATTGTATCATTGAACAGATAAGAAACCACTATAACCGCAATCGACAGAAAGGCTCCCGCAAAAGCTCCTATCACTGTGTTTTTGCCGATATTAGGGCTTACCGCGCCTCCATCATCATATCCGCTCTGGATGATGGTCGGCGGATCCTGCTTCATCTTCTCCGCTATATATGCCGATGCAACCTTTGCTATCTCATCTGCTATGGTCTTTGCCATCTGCGGGTCCGGATCCGTTACTGTGATATTGAGTACTCGCGAGTTGGACGGATTATCAAGCGTCACCCTGCTGCCAAGTGTCTTGTAACTCTCATTCAGATTGAGATTCTCTATGACCTGATCCAGCACCGGACGTCCCTTTACTACAACTATGTAATCATTTGTCAGGCTGGTGCCTGTCTGGATATCCGCAAGGCTCGTGATGGATGTGCTCTTTGAAAGTACATAAAGCTCAGATGTAGATTCATACATAGGTGTAATCATAAATCTGCTTATCGCAAATGCCACTGCACCTGTTGCTATCGTAACGAGAATTATCCACTGCCAATATGAAATTATCTCAAGAAACAGATCCTTTAAGTCTATCTCTATCTCGTTGTCAAAATCCTGTTCTCTCTCCATTATTTATCCCCGCATTTACACTGATTATCTTCCGTTTATTATATTTTCCGGTGTGGTCTGCATGATTTCCTGCGCATAGTCATCACCGAACTTCTTTGCCACGTACTCATAGCATTTTTTCATGTTGCAGACACGCTCCTTTGTGCCATGGCTGTCGCTTGCTATTACATCAACAAGTCCTGCCTTCAAAAGCTTCTTTGTGTATCTCTTGAAGTGTCTGCCGTCTATGCCGAGCACTGAGTCTGCATTGACCTGTATGAGCGCTCCCAGCTCCTGCAAATCCTCTATACGGCTTATATCACTGAGACACTCATATCTCTCTACATGTGCTATCACCGGTATATATCCTGCAAATATAGCTTCGCGCGTCATCTTGTATACAAACGAGTATTCGCTGGAATGTGAATACTCTGTTAGTATATACTGCGTATCTGCCAGTGTATGACACAGCCCACCATGAAAGGCATCTATCATATCGGTTGCCACATGATACTCTGTGCCGAGCTTTAATTCTATTCCAAGCTTCTTTGCATATGGCATCAGCTTTTTATAGTGTCGCTCTATCTTTTCAAGCGGATGCTTAAACATTCCATGGCGCAGGTGCGGTGTGAGGATTATGCCTGTGATGCCCTGCTTTTTGGCTATCTTGAGCATCTCTACCGATTCCTCGAGCGACTTTGAGCCGTCGTCCACTCCGTATAATAAATGGCAATGTATATCTATCAAAATTCATGGTCCTCCGTTTTGTTTTCCTGAACTATCATTATACTATATACAGATTTTTCGTGCAATTCTTTAGATATTAAATTTTTCTTCTTTTTTGTGTGGGGAGGGCGTGGCGTAAGCGCCGGGCATCCGTGCATCGCACACGCACTCCCGCGCCTGCTACGCTACGCTGCTAAGAGACTGTACGAATTATGCCTTGGGGTGGTTCTATGCTTGACGAAACCGGCTTTTATGCGCCTTCCATGGCGCATAACGCCTTGCCCGGCCGTCCATGGCCGGGCATTTCTGTTTTTCTTGGGCATAATTCTACAGTCTCTATGCAGCTTCGCTATTCGCAGGCGTGGGAGTGCGTGTGCGCTGCCGGATGCCCGGCGCTTACGCCACTTACGTTGTGACAGTATTTTACGATTTTAGATTTGCGGTTTTTTAGTTATTGGTTGGTTGCAAGCTTGACAACACGCTGTCAAGCTTGCGTTTGAAAGTTATTTTTTGGTGGATTACTACGATATCTCATGATGACAATTAACATATGTGTCAGTTTTCAGATATATCACATATAATAAGTATTCGAGGTCCAAATATCAAAGATATTTGAACCTCAGAGGATTATGCTATAATACTATAATGCCATAGCACCGTAGCACTATAGCGCCATAATGTTATAATGCCATTATGCTATATAATTATATTATCCGATTTGTCTGACGAGATTTATCATTTCGATCGCACCGAGTGCACAGTCATATCCTTTGTTTCCGGCTTTTGTTCCAGCTCTTTCTATTGCCTGCTCGATGTTTTCAGTGGTGACTACTCCAAACATTACCGGGATTTCTGATTCGAGTGATACTGATGCGATTCCCTTTGATACCTCGTTGCACACATAATCATAGTGGCTTGTTGCGCCTCTGATTACTGCTCCGAGGCAGATGACTGCATCGTATTTTCCACTTTTTGCCATCTTCTTTGCGATGAGTGGTATCTCGAATGCTCCCGGCACCCATGCTACGTCTATGTTTTCCTCCGGCACATCGTGTCTTACGAGTCCGTCCTTTGCTCCTCCTAAAAGCTTTGATGTGATAAATTCATTGAATCTTGCTACTACGATTCCTATCTTGATTCCATCCTGTGTCATTTTTCCTTCGATTACGTTCATTTTTTGTTCTCCTTATGTTTTTTATTTTTACTCAGATGAGTTTATCTGCAATTATTAACTATTTAGAATTTGTTACTATTCAGAATCCCCGCACACATTGCAAAAACGCTCGATGCGGTGTACTAATATGAGAGTATATGTCCCATGCGGTTCTGCTTGGTTTTCAGATAAAACAGGTCATGCGCTGTGGCGCTCATCTGGATTGGCACACGCTCGCTGATTTCCATGCCAAACTCTGAGAGCTGGTATACCTTGTCAGGGTTATTTGTGAGAAGGCGCAGGCTGTGTACGCCAAGCTCTCTTAATATCTGGGCTCCGATATAGTACTCGCGCTCATCTCCGGCAAAGCCGAGTGCCAGATTTGCTTCGAGTGTGTCCATTCCCTGCTCCTGAAGCTCATATGCCTTCAGCTTATTTATCAGGCCGATGCCTCTGCCCTCCTGACGCATATAGAGCAGTATTCCTCTGCCCTCCTCGTCTATCTGTCTCATGGCTGCCTCAAGCTGCTGGCCACAGTCACAGCGCTGTGAGCCGAATACATCTCCTGTGAGACACTCAGAGTGTACTCGGCAGAGCACATCTCTTCCATCTGCGATTTCGCCCTTTACAAGTGCCACATGATGCTCTCCGTTTAATCTGTTGACGAAGCCATATGCCTTGAAGTCGCCGTATTTGGTCGGCAGCTTTACCTCTGTGACACAGTCAACGAGCTTTTCATGTATCTTTCTGTATTCCTGAAGTGCCGCTATTGTGATGAACTTTATGTCCCATTTTTTTGCAAGCTCCATGAGCTCTGTTGTGCGCATCATGGTACCGTCCTCACGCATTATCTCACAGCACAGTCCACATTCCTTTAGTCCTGCGAGCCTGCATAAATCGACTGTTGCCTCTGTGTGTCCGTTTCTCTCCAGTACGCCGTTTTTCTTTGCAAGAAGCGGAAACATGTGGCCCGGACGTCTGAAATCCTCAGGCTTTGCGTCATCAGAGACACATTTCATTGCGGTGATTGAGCGCTCTGCTGCGGAAATTCCTGTGGTTGTTGAGACATGGTCTATTGATACTGTAAATGCTGTCTCATGATTGTCTGTATTTTCCTGCACCATCTGCGGAAAACGAAGCTTCTTTACATATTCCTGCGACATCGGCATGCATATCAGACCCTTGCCGTGCATCGCCATAAAGTTGATGTTTTCTGTTGTGGCAAATTCTGCCGCACAGATGAAATCGCCCTCATTCTCTCTGTCCTCATCATCTGTGACAAGTATTATTTTTCCTGCACGAAGCTCATCAAGTGCTTCTTCTACTGTGTTGAATTTCATATTTTATGTCCTCGTCTTTCTATTGTGATTTTATAGCTATTGCGTTACATGATTTTTAACCCTTCAGCCCCACGCACATTTGCAAACCCGCACGATACCCATGCTTTTATGTTAGAAGCCGTATTTTGCCAGGAAATCTCTTGTTATTCCTTCCGGTTGTTTTTTATTTTCGCCGGATTTATGTGGTACATTTTCCTTAATTGTCTGTGTTCCTGTCATTTCTTCTGTTATTCCATCCGACTGCCCTTTAAACAACAGCTTCTCAACATATTTTCCTATGATATCTGTTTCCAGATTCACGACAGCTCCCACCTTTCTGTCCTTTAGAACAGTCTGGCTTACTGTGTGCGGTATCGCTGATATCGAGAAATTATCCTCTGCCACCTTTGCGACTGTGAGGCTTATTCCATCGATTGTGATGGAGCCCTTCTCGACTATATAGCGCATGAGCTGTGGTGTGGCCTGTATTGTATACCAGATGGCATTGTCATCCTTTTTGACCTCCACAATCCTGCCTGTTCCGTCAACATGTCCCGACACTATGTGCCCGCCAAATCTGCCATCTGCCGCCATCGCACGCTCCAAATTGACATGTGCTCCTCTCATCGCATTTGCAAGCGATGAACGGTTTAGCGTCTCGTGCATGACATCCGCTGTAAACGCATGTGGCATGAGCCTTGTGACCGTGAGGCAGATACCGTTTACCGTTATGCTGTCTCCGACCTTTGTTCCAGCTAGCACTTTTTCAGCTCTGATTGTAAGTACTGCTGAGTTTGCTCCACGTGAAATTGTATCTATTGTTCCAACTTCTTCAACTATTCCTGTGAACATTGTGTATCGCCTTTCTTTTTTAAGTATTCACAACATCACTCTCGATGAGGAAATCATCACCAAGCTTTGTTACCTTACTGTTTCCAAGCATCACGGCATGTGCCGGTGAGTCGGTTCCCATTCCCTCTATCGGAGTTTTTGCATCCGCTCCGCCGAAAAGCTTTGGTGCAATGTAAGCGTATACCTTATTCACAATCCCGCTCTTAAGGGCTGACCAGTTGAGTATTCCGCCTCCCTCAAGCAAAATGCTGTCTATGCTTCTTTCGCCGAGCTTTTGCATGAGGTCATTTAAATCAATATGACTGTTTTTTTCAGCTACATACAGAATTTCTATTCCGTTTTCTTCAAGCCGTGTTATTTTTCTGTTTTTTTGATAATTATTGTTTTCTTCTATACTATCTTTTTCAGTATCAGGTAAGGCTTCTGACTGTGCGGTTTCACGATATCGCTCACTGACTGCAACTATCGTCGGCACTTCCTTTGCAGTATTTACTATCTGCGATTCCAGTGGAAGCTTAAGGTGAGTATCGCATATTATGCGGATTGGATTTACTCCGCCCTCGATTCTGCATGTAAGCAGCGGATCGTCTGCAAGCACTGTTCCTATTCCTGCCATTATTGCTTTATATCTGTGGCGCAGGTTTTGCACATGTTCTCTCGCTTTTTCTCCTGTTATCCACTTTGATAGTCCTGAATATGTGGCTATCTTTCCATCCATCGTCATGGCATATTTCATAGCGACATATGGACGTCTGGTCTGTATAAAGTAAAAGAATACCTCGTTCAGCCTGTCGCACTCGTCTTTAAGCACCTGCGTGACAACCTCTATCCCATGCTCTTTAAGGATTTTGATACCGCCTCCGGCGACAAGCGGATTCGGGTCATCCGAGCCCACATATACTTTTTTTATACCGGCTTCTATCACTGCCTCCACACATGGCGGTTGCTTGCCATGATGACAGCAGGGCTCGAGAGTCACATACATATCCGCTCCCTGTGGCAATTCCTTGCAATGCTTTAACGCATTTCTTTCCGCGTGCAGCTCTCCGTATCTCTCATGCCAGCCCTCTCCGATTATCCTGCCGTCCTTTACAATCACAGCTCCGACCATCGGGTTTGGCGATGTATATCCCATGCCGCGCTTTGCAAGCTCAATATTATAAAGCTCGCCGATCTCATATTCCGTCATGCCGCGCTTGAAGTTGGCAAGGGCTGCCGTCATGGCGTCGCTCGCGCAGCGGGCGGAGGCCTCCACGCCGGCAACCTCCTCGGGGTGCTTTACCTGACGGGCGCGCATGAAGATGTCGGTCGCATTGATGACATGATAGCCGGACAGCTTTTCCTCCACATTCTTCAGGACGCTGGCAAAAATGCGGCTTTCGTCGATCGCGACCGTGGGGCCCTCGGGAAGATTCGCGCGGACCGCCGCGTTCCAAGCATCGGCGCTGGTCGGATGGGCCTCCTTCTGATAGGCCATGATCTTTTCAACAAAGGGGTTGCCCTTATCGCCGTTTTCAAAGCAAAATGCGCCGCCGTAGAAGTGGACCTCGGTGTCAAGCCCCGCAAATTCAAAAACCGTGGGCAGCTCGGCATAGCCAACGATATAGACATACTTGTCCTTCGCCGGAATGTAGCCGATGGCGCACTCCGCGCGGGTCAGGACATCCTGATTGACGCAAACGTAGCCGGTCGTGATGTAATTCAGGTCCGCGCCCGCTTCGGCGCAAGCGGATCTCAGTCTTTCAAGGCGATATTCTTTCAGTTCCATTTTTCTCCCTCTCTGTTTCTTGACAGAATCAGCTGCAAAGCATGCAACTCTATATATTCTATGAGCCTTGCCGTTTGTTTTCAAGAGAAAAGAAGCACAAAAATATTACATAATTTTATATGAATTACACACAGCTGAACACCTGAAGCTGCCCGCGGAACGGAAATAAAATATCTTCATATAGACAATCGGCATAAGTTTTGCTATGATTCAGAAAACAGATCTCTTACCACCGCAAACGAATCCCTTCAGGAGGCTCTCCCATGAACACGATCTCCCTCATCCCGCTTTCCGGAATCCCTGCTGTTTCGGCAGGCTCCGACCTGACGGCTGTGCTGCTCACCGCGCTTGAAGATATCGCCCCAAGAGAGGGCGACCTGCTGGTTTTGACGCACAAGGTCCTCTCAAAGGCCAACGGACTCACGATCGCCCTGTCTGATGTGCGTCCGTCTGCGCAGGCGGAGGCGCTCAGCCGCGCCACGGGCAAGGACCCTCGCCTCATGGAGGTCATTTTGGAAAACTGCAATACCGTCTATGCCTGCGACCGCGGGATCCTGATCGCAGAACGTCGAGATGGGTGGGTCTGCTGTAACGCGGGCGTGGATGCGTCAAACGCGGGCGCGCCGGATACGCTCTACCGCGACTGGATCCTGGCCTGCCGCGCCGCCGGTGCGGCCGTGTATCTCGACGCCGAGGGCGAGCTGCTGCGGCAGGGCGTCACGGCCGGTCCCGCGCTCATCAAGCCCAACCAGGCGGAGCTCTCCGGCGTGATGGGCCGGCCGCTCACGACCGAGGACGAGACGATCCGGGCCGCGCAGGAGCTGCTGAAGTCTCTGGAAGGCTAAGTCCCCCCTTTAAAAAACACTTGCCCCGCGGCTTCTCAGGAGCCGCGGGGCTGAAAGGCTATTTATGCTGCTGGAAGTCCAACATGTCCGTAAAGAATTTCAAAACCGCACCCTCGCCCTGACTGACGCCAGCTTTTCCGTCAGTCAGGGGGATTTTGTATCTGTGATCGGTCCCTCCGGTGCGGGCAAGACCACCCTGTTCCGGATCCTCAACGGTTCTCTCCGCTGTGACGGCGGCGCCATTCTGGTAAACGGCGTTCACTTTGAGTCTGCCGACCGCAGGACCCGCCGGGCCATTCAGCCCACCATCGGCACCATCTATCAGGATTTCGCACTGGTGGAAAATGCCACCTGCCGCCAGAACGTGCTGAACGCCTGTCTGCCGGACATGGCGTTCCTCCCGGCGGTCTGCGGCTTTTTCGGAAAGGAGCGCGTCGCCGAGGCGGACGCCCTGCTGGAGCGGGTGGGCCTTGCCGACAAGGTCCACGAGCCGGTGAAGAACCTCTCCGGCGGGCAAAAGCAGCGGGTAGCCATCGCCCGGGCGCTGATGCGGCATCCCGCGCTGCTGCTGGCGGACGAGCCGGTAGCGTCCTTGGACCCCGTCACCGGGCGGCAGATTTTAGAATTGCTCCGGGACATTCAGCAGGATCAAAAGCTGACCGTTCTCATGAACAGCCACAATCTGGAGCTGTCACAAGAATTTTCCAGCCGTCTCATCGGCCTGAACCAAGGAACCGTGGTGCTGGACGCCCCGGCGGACACCCCGGCGGAGGACATCCTCGCCGCCGTCTACCACCGTCAGGAGGATCAGTCATGACCCGTTCCT
>OLXF01000815.1_pt1 | contig 12840 bp, 10 predicted proteins | sample 1673471 | NCBI WGS metagenome assembly OLXF01 (sample SAMEA103958113, study PRJEB25191) | human gut metagenome
CAGACTTCTATGAAGTTTCTGTGGACTACCTGTTAGGAAGAAACGTGTAACCTGTTTCAGGTTGTACATCTCCTATTTACTTTCGGGTACACTACTATAAATACCCGAGGTGGTTAAAGTGTACGGTAGGTTGCGTGATTTACGTGAGGACAGGGATTTGACGCAAAAAAAGGTCGCGGCCATGCTTGGCATGTCCCAAACCGGCTATTCAAAATATGAGACGGGGGAAAATGACATTCCTACCGCTATTTTAATCAAGCTTGCACATTTTTATAAAACTTCCACGGATTATCTTCTGGGGATTACGGATAACCCAAAACCATATTAACTAACAAAAAAGCAGCCGCGGCTTTTTCTGCCGCGGCTGTCTTTTTTATATCTTCTTTTAAAACTTGCTGTGAAACGTCCGATTGATAACATCCAGCTGCTGTTCCCTGGTCAGCCGGACGAAGTTGACCGCATAGCCCGAGACCCGGATAGTCAGCTGCGGATACTTCTCCGGATGCTCCATGGCGTCGAGCAGCACCTCCCGCCGCAGGACGTTGACATTGATATGATGTCCGCCCTCGGCGAAATAGCCGTCGAGCAGCCCGGTGAGGTTCTCCTCCCGCTCGGGGAGGCTCTTCCCCAGCGCCTCCGGAATGATCGAGAAGGTGTAGGAGATCCCGTCCTCGCTGAAATCATAGGGCAGCTTGGCCACCGACATCATCGAGGCAATGCAGCCCCTCGTGTCTCTGCCGTGCATGGGGTTTGCGCCGGGGGCGAAGGGCTCGCCGTACTTCCGCCCGTCGGGGGTCGAGCCGGTCTTTTTTCCGTAAACCACGTTGGAGGTAATGGTCAGAATCGAAAGGGTCGGCCGCGCGCTGCGATAGGTCGGGCGCCCCTTAATCTTGCTCATAAACATCCGCACGACCTCCACCGCGATGGCATCGGCCGCGTCGTCGTTGTTGCCAAACTTGGGATACTCGCCCTCCACCTCAAAATCGACGGCCAGTCCGTTCTCATCCCGCACCGGCTTGACCCTGGCGTACCGGATGGCCGAAAGAGAGTCGCAGACAACCGACAGCCCCGCAATGCCGCAGGCCGAGGTGCGCAGGATCTCCGGATCGTGGAGGGCCATCTGCAGCCGCTCGTAGCTGTATTTGTCGTGCATATAGTGGATGACGTTCAGCGTGTTGATATAAAGGCCGGAGAGCCAGTCGCAAACCTCCTCAAACTTGCGCCAGACCTCGGCATAATCGAGAACCGCCCCCTTGCAGGGGGTCAGCTCCGGCCCGACCTGCACCCCGCTCAGCTCGTCCCGGCCGCCGTTGATGGCGTAGAGCAGCGCCTTTGCAAGATTGGCCCGCGCCCCGAAAAACTGCATCTGTTTGCCGATCTTCATGGCCGAGACGCAGCAGGCGATGCCGTAATCGTCCCCGAATTTTTCCCGCATCAGCTCGTCGCTCTCATACTGCACGGCCGAGGTCTGGATGGAGGTTTTGGCGCAGAAGCGCTTGAAATTCTCCGGCAGGCGGGGACTCCACAGCACCGTGAGGTTCGGCTCGGGCGCGGGGCCCAGATTGGAGAGGGTGTGCAGAAAGCGGAAGCTGGTCTTGGTCACCAGCGGCCGGCCGTCGATTCCGATACCGCCGATTGACTCGGTCACCCAGGTCGGGTCGCCCGAGAACAGCTCGTCATAGGCCGGCGTGCGCAGAAAACGCACCAGCCGCAGCTTCATGATAAAATGATCGACAATCTCCTGCACCTGCGGCTCGGTCAGGGCGCCGCGCCGCAGATCCGCCTCGGCATAAATGTCCAGGAAGGTCGAGATCCGCCCGATCGACATGGCGGCGCCGTTCTGCTCCTTGACGGCGGCGAGGTAGGCGAAGTAAAGCCACTGCACCGCCTCCTTGAAATTTTCGGCCGGGCGGGAGATGTCACAGCCGTAGAGCGCCGCCATCTCCTTCAGCTCGCCGAGGGCGCGAATCTGCTCCGACAGCTCCTCCCTTGTGCGGATGGCGGGAGAGTCCATGACCCGGAATTTGAGGTTGTTCTTATACTCGGTTCGTTCATTTATCAGGTAATCGACCCCGTAGAGCGGCACACGGCGATAGTCGCCGATAATCCTCCCCCGGCCGTAGGCGTCGGGCAGGCCTGTGATGATGCCGGATTTGCGGGCGGCCTTCATCTCGGGGGTATAGGCGTCGAAAACCCCGTCATTGTGGGTTTTTCGATAGCGAAAAACGTTTTCGATGAACTCGTCGCGCGGATAGCCGTAGGCCTCCAGCGAGGTGTGCACCATGCGGATGCCGCCGAAGGGGATGACGGCGCGGCGAAGCGGCGCGTCGGTCTGCAGACCGACGATCTGCTCCAGCTCTTTGTCGATATAGCCGGCCGGGTGCGCCGTGATGGTCGAAATCCGGTGGTTGTCGATGTCGAGCACGCCGCCGGCCTTTTTCTCCTCGGCCAGAAGGTCGGTCACCTTCCTCCACAAGGCGGCCGTGCGCTCGGTCGGCGGGGCAAGAAAGCTGTCGTCCCCGGTATAGGGGGTGTAATTCAGGTTGATAAAATCCCGCACGTCGATTGTCCGATTCCAGTTGCCCTTTTTAAAATCCATACCGCATCTCCTCCAAATCGTTTGACCCTTTTCGCGTCGGAAAAATCGGGGTTTTGCTCCTCTTTTCCGGCACAGCGTTGCCCTTATTTTTCCCCGCGTTTTTTAAGATTATCATTTTTTCTCCCAATTATTTTTACAAATAAAGCGGCGGCAATCTGAAAAAATAATTGTGTGGAATCGCGCGAAAAGGCGCGCGGCCATACATTATTTTTTTAAAAAAGGAGGGTTTTGCAGTGCATCATAACGGTATGAATTTTGTCAAGGGTGTCGGCACGGGACTGGCCGCCGGCATGGTGGTGGCCGCTGTCGGCGGCTCGATGATGAAGAACAAAAAGAATCTGAAAAAAAGCGCCGGAAAAGCCGCCCGCGCGGTCAGCGATATTCTGGACGACGTGCAGTATATGCTGAAATAACGCCTTTGCGACGGCTCCCCATTTTTTTCGACAGGCCTTCGTTTCCGGCGCCGGCGTTCCCGTTTTGGGGAAAGGCGCTATGCGGCCTCAGCCGGAGAAATAAGCCCACCCGCAGAAAAAAAGCAGCCCTGCGAAAAAACGCAGGGCTGCCGAAATTTCCGGATTTACAAAAAAAGCTTTATAAAAAACTTTGCGGCAGAAACGACCTTATGCAGTCTTATCTGACCCGTCCGGCATACGAGCCGCCGCAGAAGTCTCCGCAGCCGCGGCCTATTATAACTCCGTGCGGCGAAAGGCTTCCTCTCACCCGAGCAGAGCGGAGATGCCGTGCCAGACCGGCGGAATCAGCAGCGCCGGCAGGAGATTGCCGGCCTTGATCCGTTTTCCGAAGGTCAGGTTGATCCCAATGGCAAAAACCAGCACCGATCCCACCAGCGAGAGGTCGGCCAGCAGCGCGTCGCTGACAAGCGGGGCGATCAGCCGGGCGGCTATGGTCAGCGCCCCCTGATAAATCCCGAGCGGAAGCGCGGCAAACAGCACGCCGACGCCCAGCGTTCCGGCGAACACCATCGAAATGACCCCGTCCAGCAGCGCCTTGGTATAGAGGAGGGTGGGGTCGCCGAGCAGGCCGTCATTGAACGCGCCGACCACCGCCATCGCACCGACGCAGATCACCAGCGTGTTGGTCACAAACCCCTCGGAAAAGCGGCCGCCGAGCCTTCCCATCTTCTTTTGCAGAAAATTGCCGAGCTGCTCCATCCGATCCTCAATCCGCACCCACTCACCGAGCAGGCCGCCCAGCGTCAGCGCGCAGATGAGCAAAAGCGGACTGCCGGAGGAAAGGCGTCCATCCTCCCCCACAAGGAGCAGGCCGGACATCGCCCCGGCCGCCCCGATAAAGAAAACGGCGAGGCCGTTTGCCTTCATCAAAATATCCGAAAAGCGGGGGCGCAGCGCCGATTTTATCAATAAACCCAGTCCGCCTCCGGCCAGGACGGCTGCCGCGTTGACCAGGGCGCCTGTCCCGATCACGCAAATCCCTCTTTTTTTATGAGAACATATAATCTTTCGCGCCCGACCGTTCAATCGCAAGATAGAGCGGCAGCCCCAGCAGATAGCAAACCACCAGTTCGCCCAGCCCGACCTCCAGCGCAGCCAGGAAAAAGGCCGGCAGAGAAAAGCCGGTGTCGGCGGTAAAGGCAATCTCCGCCCCGACGATCAGCGCGTTGAAAACGACCGGCGGCAGCGGTGCCAGAATCGGCAGGCCGCAGAGCTTTACCTTCCGCAACAGCCGGGTGCATATGGCCGCAAGCAGGGTCGCCGCCGTCCCGCAGATAAGGTCGAGCGGATAAGGACTCGCCAGATTGCTGAGGAGACAGCCGACCGAAAGCCCCGGGATCGCCGCCGATGTGAATACCGGCAGGATGGTCAGCGCCTCCGAAAAGCGGAACTGAATCTGGCCGTAGGCCAGCCCAACTGCTCCGGCGACATAGGTGAGTGCGGCGTAGATGGCGGCGATCAGCGCGCCGCGCACGACCGCCTTGGTAGATTGCTTCATGATTTTGTTTCCTTCTTTCGTAGTTTTCTTTTAGGTCAGGATTTTGCGAACTGACCGTAAGCTGACGGGGGCGCGAACCTTAGCACTCGGAAGTTTGCCGCCCGAAAGCCTAACGCGAAAACGCGTTACCACGATATTATAAGCCGGTCTGCGAAAAAAGTAAAGTTTCATATTTACCGTCCTTCAAAAATATGATACAATGGATAAAACAAGCGGGATACCATGCCCGCTTTGCCTTTATTGATACTGCTGATCCGGCCGACGGGAAAAGGGGACTCTCCCTGCCCTTCGGCCATGTCTGCGTATTCCGGTTTCTTAACGCCGGAATGCGGAAAGGGGAGTTTTTATGATCGTGACCACCACCCCCTCGGTCGAGGGGAAAAGCATCGCCGAGTACCGCGGCATCGTCTGCGGCGAGGTGATCGCCGGCGTCAATTTCGTCAAGGATTTTATGGCCGGCATGTCCAACTTTTTCGGCGGCCGCTCCAACGATTATGAGGAAGAGCTGATCCGGGCCAGAGAGGCCGCTCTGGCCGAGATGACCCAGCGTGCCGCCGCAGTCGGCGCCGACGCCGTTCTCGGCGTGGATATTGATTATGAGGTGCTCGGCGCGAACAACGGCATGCTGATGGTGACCGCCTCCGGCACGGCGGTTACCCTGTGCGCAAAGTAATCCGAAAGGGCGGCCTGTCCTCCCCCTCCGACCGGCTCGACCGTTTTTCGTACCGAAATAAAAAAGCAAAGGAAATCTGACCGTATGTTTTTAAAAAGAAAGAAAGAATTTTCCGGCAGTTTTGACGCCCTGATCGTCGGGCTGGGCAACCCCGGCCTGCAATACGAGAATACCCGCCACAACGCCGGCTTCATGGCGATCGACCGGCTGGCGGAAAGCTGCGGCTGCCGGCTGACAAAGCTGAAATACAAGGCGCTCTACGGCGACTGCACCATCGGGGACCGCCGGGTTCTGCTGGCCAAGCCGCAGACCTACATGAACAATTCGGGGGAGGCGGTGCGCGATCTCGCCGCCTTTTACAAGCTGCCGCCCGAGCAGGTGATTTTGCTGTTCGACGACATCTCCCTCGACGTCGGGCGGATCCGCATCCGCCGCAAGGGCAGCGACGGCGGTCACAACGGGCTGAAAAGCATCTTTTACCTCTGCGGCTCGGACGCCTTTCCCCGGGTGAAAATCGGGGTCGGCGCCAAGCCCTCCCCCGACTATGACCTGGCCGACTGGGTACTCTCCCGCTTTAAAAAGGAGGAGGCCGAGCCGCTTTCGTCCGCGCTGGACGCGGCGGTGAAGGCTGCCTCTCTGATCGCGCAGGGGGAGATTGACCGCGCCATGAATCTGTACAGCAAGTAAAGTTTGAGGTGTATGATGGACTTTCCGATTTTCTGGATGAAAAACCTCCGCGACTATCGCACGGTGAAGGCCGCGGTCGAAAACGGCCGCCTGCCGGCTGCGCTCAGCGGCCTTTCACATATTCACAAGGCGCTGCTGATCGCCACCCTCGTCCGCGACACCGGCCGCACCGCCCTCGTCGTCGCGTCGGAGGAGGGGGAGGCCACCCGCCTGTCGGAGGATCTGGCGGCACTGGACATTCCGGCGCAGGTCTATCCCGAGCGGGATTTTACCTTCCGCAGCATCGCCACCCGCTCGCGTGAATATGAACAAAGACGGCTTTCCACCCTCTCCGCCATGCTGGAGGGGGATTACGGCGTTGTGCTCTGCTCGGCGGCCGCCGCGGCGCAGTACACCCTACCGCCCCACGAGCTGTATACCCGCAGCTTTACCCTTCGCCCCGGAGACGTCCTTTCGGTGGAGGAGGCGGTCGACCGCCTCCTCCGCGCGGGCTACACAAGGGCGGAGCAGGTTGACGGCCCCGGCCAGTTCGCGCTGCGCGGAGGGATTCTCGACCTCTTTCCGCCGCAGGCCGCCTTCCCCGTCCGGATGGAGTTCTGGGGAGACGAGATCGACTCGATGGCCGAGTTTGAGCCCGAAAGCCAGCGCCGGCGGGAGGCGCTGGAGGCCGTCCGGGTCACCCCCGCGGCCGAAATCGTCTACGGCGGGTACGACGCGCTGGCCGACCGGATAGAGGCGCTCCTCCACCAAAACAAAAAGCTCCCCGACAAGGCAAGGGAGCGGCTCTGCGCCGACATTGACGCGCTGCGGTCGGGCGTCGGGGTGGCGGACGACCGCTATCTGCGCTATGTTTATGACCGGCCGGCGACCCTCTTCGACTATGCCGAGGACGCCCTCCTCTTCGTGAGCGAAACCGCCCGGGTAAAGGAAAAGATGCAGAACGCCCTCTGGCAGCAGGGGGAGGATGTCACCGCCCTGCTTGCCGACGGCTGCCTGTGGGAGGGGAACACTGAGTTTTCGCTGGATCTTGGCGGATTGTTCTCTCGCTTCGAGCAGGGGGGCGCGCTGTTTATGGAGAATTTTCCCGGCGGCAGCTACGATCTGCCGATCCGCGCGACCGTCGGCTTCAACCTCAAGCAGTTCTCCCTCTGGGGCGGCGCGTTGGAGGTTCTGTGCGAGGACCTCTCGACCGAAAACGGCCGCCAGGTCAGCGTCGTGCTGGCCGGAGGAGAAAAGGCTGCCGTCCTGCTGAGTGAGGAGCTGCGGCGAAACGGCATTCCGGCAACCTATGCGACTGAGGTGCCCTTCGGCGCAGAATCGGGGGTCTATGTCTGTCCCGGGGGGCTGTCGGCCGGCTTCGAGCTGCCCGAGCTGGGGTTCACCCTCTACTCTCAGGGGCGGGGCGGGAACAAGCTTGCAAAATTCCGCGGCAAGCGCAAGAAAAACGCTAAAGAGATCGGCTCGATCGAGGAGCTGAAAAACGGCGACTATGTCGTGCACGCCGCACACGGCATCGGCGTGTTCGAGGGGATCGAGCAGATCACGGCCGGCGGCATCACCAAGGATTACATCCGCATCCGCTATGCCGGAAAGGACGTGCTTTTTGTCCCGGTCACCCAGCTTGACCTCGTCTCCAAATACATCGGCGCCGCAACCGAGGAGGGGCATGTCCGCCTCCACAAGCTGGGCGGCGAGCAGTGGCAAAAAACCAAGTCGCGGGTAAAAAAGGCGGTCAAGGTCATGGCCAAGGAGCTGATCGCCCTCTATGCCAAACGGATGAACGAGCCGGGCTATGCATTCTCTCCCGACACCGACATGCAAAACGACTTCGAGCGCCGGTTCGAGTATGCCGAGACGGAGGATCAGCTTCGCTGCGCCGCCGAAATCAAGCAGGATATGGAGCGGCCGGTGCCGATGGATCGTCTGCTCTGCGGCGACGTCGGCTTCGGCAAAACCGAGGTAGCTCTGCGCGCCGCCTTCAAATGCATCGCCGACGGCAAGCAGTGCGCCATCCTTGTGCCGACCACCATCCTTGCCTGGCAGCATTATCAGACGGCGCTCCGCCGGATGGACGGCCTGCCGGTCAGCGTCGACCTGCTCTCCCGCTTCCGCTCCCCCTCTCAGCAGGAGAAAACCATCAAGGCCGTCCGCTGCGGCAACGTCGACCTGCTGATCGGCACCCACCGCCTGATCTCCAAAGATGTCGAGTTCAAGGACCTCGGCCTTGTGATTGTGGATGAGGAGCAGCGGTTCGGCGTCGCGCAGAAGGAAAAGCTCAAGGAGCGGTACCCGCACATAGATGTGCTGACCCTCTCGGCCACGCCGATTCCCCGCACCCTCAACATGGCCATGTCGGGGCTGCGGGACATGTCCTCTATTGACGAGGCGCCCGGCGACCGCTTCCCGGTGCAGACCTATGTGCTGGAGCAGGACAACGGCATTCTTTTGGACGCGATTCAGAAGGAGCTGCGCCGGGGCGGACAGGTCTACTACCTCCACAACCGGGTGGAGAGCATCGACGCCACTGCCGCCCGGCTGAACATCCTGCTGCCCGACTGCCGCATCGCGGTCGCCCACGGCCAGATGAGTGAGGAGGAGCTTTCCCGCGTGTGGGAGCGGCTTCTTGAGCATGAGATTGACCTGCTGGTCTGCACGACCATTATCGAAACCGGCATTGACGTGCAAAACGCCAACACTCTGATTATCGAGGACGCCGACCGGATGGGGCTGGCTCAGCTGCATCAGCTCCGCGGACGGGTCGGGCGCTCTACCCGCCGGGCCTACGCCTACCTCTGCTACCGCAAGGGCAAGGCGCTCTCCGACATCGCCACCAAGCGGCTGGAGGCGGTGCGGGAATACACCGAGTTCGGCTCGGGCTTCAAAATCGCCATGCGCGATCTGGAGATCCGGGGCGCCGGCAACATCCTCGGCGGGGAGCAGCACGGCCAGATGGAAGCGGTCGGCTACGACATGTACCTGAAGCTTCTCTCGGACGCGGTGAACGAGGAGAAGGGGCTGGAGACCGCGCCTGAGGCCGAGTGCACGGTGGATCTGCGGGTGCCCGCCCATATTCCGGAGAAGTACATTCCCACCCTCTCTCACCGGCTGGGAATCTACCGCCGGATTGCCGACATCCGCACGGCAGAGGATGCCGACGACGTGGTCGACGAGCTGATCGACCGGTTTGGAGATCCGCCGGCGGCCGTCCTCGGCCTGATCGATGTAGCGCTGCTGCGCAACCGTGCGGCCGTCCACGGCATCACCGAGGTGGTCGAGAAGGAGCGCTGCATGCTGCTCTACCTCTCCCGCCTGGATGAATCGGCCGGCAAGGTCTGCGCCGCGATGAAGGGGCGCGCCATGCTCAACGCCGGGCAGAAGCCCTACCTCTCGGTACGGATCGCCCCGGGGCAGAGTCCTCTCGACACCGTGAGCGAGGCGCTCGATGCCATGGATGGGGAGTAATTTTTGAGAGATATCGTTTTTTTAAAAGGCTGGGAACAGGACAGCAGCCAAATTGCCCTGTTCCCGGCTTTTTTAGCAGATCCGGCGGGGCGGCAGCCGGGCTTTGCCGCGGGTTTGTCATGGACGAATCTGCACCCCCTCCCGCTGGGGCGGACAAGCGGGGATTGACAAATCCCGTTTATCCGGGTATTATATAGAATAAGAATGCTGGAAGTTTTACCATTTTTATGGAAACCGCCGCATTAAATTTTATAATAAGGAGTCAACGATCCATGGACGACCCTGGACCCGGTAATTTGATTTTCAAGCTGATTCTGCTCTTCGCACTCATCCTTGTCAACGCATTCTTCGCCATGAGCGAGATTGCCATCATCTCTTTAAACGAGAACAAGCTCCGCCACATGGCGGAGGAGGGCAACAAACGCGCCCGGCTGCTGCTGACCCTGACGGCCGACTCGGCCCGCTTCTTATCCACCATTCAGGTGGGCGTAACCCTGGCCGGATTCTTAACCTCGGCCTCCGCGGCGGAGAATTTTTCCGACCCGCTGGCGGCTGAACTGGCCGGCCTCTTCCACATCACGGGAGGAAGCGGCTACGCCTTTATCAGCGGCCTGTCGCTGGTGCTGGTCACGCTGATTATCTCCTTCTTCTCGCTCGTTCTGGGCGAGCTTGTCCCCAAGCGCATCGCCATGCAGCGGAGTGAGGCTGTCTCTCTCAAGGTTGCGGGCGTGCTGCTCTTTATCAACCGGCTGATGCGGCCGGTCGTATGGCTGCTCTCGGGCACGACCAACCTCGTGGTACGGGCGCTCGGCTTCGACCCGCACGCCGAAGGGGACGTCGTCACGGAGGAGGAAATCCGTCTGATGGTCGACGCGGGGGAGGAAAAGGGCGTTATTGAGGAAAGCCAGAAGGAAATGATCAACAATGTGTTTGAGTTTGACGACATTTCCGCGGCCGACGTAATGACCCACCGCACGGATATTGAGGCGGTCGAGCTTGAGGACTCTATTGAAGATGTGCTGAAGCTTTCGATGGAACAGGGGCTTTCCCGCATCCCGGTATATCGGGAGGATCTCGACGATATTGTCGGCATTCTGAATGTCAAGGATCTCCTCCAGTTTGTCGGCAAGCCGGTGCCAGACACCCCGCTTGAAAAATACATGCGCCGCGCCCACTTCGTGCCGGAAACCAAGCGCTGCGGCGACCTCTTTGCCGAAATGACGGCGCAGAAGCTGCAAATGGTCATCGTCTCGGATGAATACGGCGGCACGGCCGGCATCGTCACGATTGAGGATCTGATCGAATCCATCGTCGGCAATATTCAGGATGAATATGATAATGAGGAGGAGGAGCTGACCCGCGTCAACGAAACCACCTTCCACATCGACGGCACAATGGATATTGAGGAAGTGGATGAGGCGCTGGATATCACCCTCCCGGAAGGGGAATATGACACCATCGGCGGCCTGATTATGAACGAGCTGGGCCGCATCCCGGGCGAGGATGAACATCCCGCTATTGAAATCTGCGGCTACCGTTTCACGGTGCAGTCGATTGATGAGCGCCGGATTGAGGATGTTCTGGTGGAAAAGCTGCCCGAACCCTCGGCCGCCGGGCAGGAGAAATCTTCTCTGCCGGAGAAGGCGGAAAAGAGCGACCACAAACCGGAACGGGAATAAGCTGCTCTTCTGCTTCTTCTTGGCTGCTTTTCCGAGCGATGGCTCGGCCGATCTTAAAAAACTTCATACTTTGCAATGACGCAAATCCGGACTGCGGGAAACCGCAATCCGGATTTTTTGCAAACAAAGGCCGCTTGTCCGCCTACTCTCCCGGCTGTTCAGTCGGTCATGCGGCAGACAGGCAGGCAGACCGTCCGGCAGACTATCCGAAAGGATGTCCGGTCGCCCACTCATCCGCTCGTCCGGTCGCCCACTCATCCGCTCGTCCGGTCGCCCGGTCGTCCGGTCGCCCACTCATCCAATCATCCGGTCGGCCATCCGGCCGCCGCTCCTTTATAAAATGGAGGCGCATGCCCATTCTAGCGCTTGCGGCAATCGGACGGCTTGCCGGGCAGCCTTCGCACCAACCGGCCTGCCATCGCAGCCGGTCAGCCACCGGATCGCCAACCGGCCGGCCGCATATACTGCAATATCCGTCATTTCCTCCGCCGATCACGGACAGAGGGGACGGTTATTACATAAAAAATTTTACAAAAATAGGTGTGTTCTCATGCAATTCAAAGAAGAACTCAAAAAACTCCGGCTGAGAAATTTTCTGTTTCTCTTTTTCGCCGGCATCACCAACGCCATCGGCGTTACGCTTTTCCTCGCCCCGGTGCATCTGTATGACAGCGGGCTGTCGGGTACCTCCATGCTGCTGTGGCAGCTTACGCCCGACTGGCTGTCCCTCTCGTTTTTTCTGATTGTGCTGAACACGCCCTTTTTCATATTCGGCGCCAAGAAGCAGGGGTTTGGCTTTACGGTCTATTCCCTTTTTGCCATTCTGATTTATTCGGCGGCATCCTACCTCATCACCTACGTGCTGCCGATTGATGTTACCACCGCTTCCCCCTTTGCGGGCACCGACCTGGTACTCTGCGCCATCTTCGGCGGTCTGATCTCCGGCATCGGCAGCGGTACCACCATCCGTTTTGGCGGCGCCATCGACGGAGTGGAGGTCATGGCCGTCATCTTTGCCCGGCGTCTCGGCCTTACGGTCGGCACCTTTGTCATGATCTATAACGCCCTTTTGTACATCGTAGTCGGCATCGCGCTACAAAGCTGGATTCTTCCGCTCTACTCCATCGTGACCTATGCCGTCGGGATCAAGACGGTGGACTTCATCGTCGAAGGTCTGGATAAGGCCAAGTCAGCCATCATCATTACCGAGCAAAGGCAGGCGGTCGCCGACACCCTGTCGGAGGCCTTCGGCCGCGGCATCACCCTGATGGAAGCGGAGGGCTATCACTCCGAGTCTTCAAAAACCATGATTTATTTTGTGATTAACCGGTTCCAGATTTCCCGTATGAAGCGCCTGATTGCGGAGGCCGATCCGGCCGCCTTTGTCACCATCACCGACGTTTCCGACGTGCTGGGCAGCAGCCTTCGGGAGGCGGGCTGAGCACTGCTTTGTCCGCTCGGCGAAACGCCTGGCAAAGGCCGATCAAGGGTTTAACACTCAGCAAGCCGTAAGCCTTTGCGCTGGGGGGTGCGGGGGGTGGCTTTCTCTATCCAACTTCCTGCAAAATCTAACCTTTCCGCTCATGCCGCGGAGGCGCCCCATTTCTGTCCGTACAGAAATGCGCAAACGCAGCAAGAAAGAGCTGATACAAAAATAAGAACCGCAAGGGGGAACCCGCAAACGCTTATGCAAAGATAGCAACGAAAGCAAGCAGAGCGTTTGAACGTAAAGTTCAAACGCCAAAGCCTTGATAAAACTTTGGTTCCCC